>Ga0207655_1001042_pt1 | contig 27866 bp, 33 predicted proteins | sample KBSM44metaG_FD_184398 | JGI IMG/M metagenome (GOLD analysis project Ga0207655, IMG submission 184398) | Miscanthus rhizosphere microbial communities from Kellogg Biological Station, Michigan, USA - KBS M4-4 metaG (SPAdes) (version 2) | ecosystem: Host-associated > Plants > Roots > Rhizosphere >... | reverse complement strand
CCTGCGGATGATGGTGTCGATCAACCGAGACGGCTCTCTCTATGAAGTGCTGGTGCTGGAATCTTCCGGCCAGCCCTTGCTGGACCAGGCCGCCCAGCGAATCGTCCGGTTGGCCGCACCCTTCGCGCCGTTTACCGGCGACTTGTCGGACATCGACCGCCTGGAAATCATCCGCACCTGGAAATTCGCTCGCGGGGACAAGCTTTCCAGTAACTGACCTCCCTCTGCCGATACACATCGCGTAGCAGCACGGCTTGCCGGCGGGTGCGGTGTGTCAGCGCCCAAAATGTTGTATGACACACCCCCCACCCGTAGGAGCACGCTTGCCCGCGACGGCGTCGTGTCAGCCAAATCGAATTGCCAGAAAGATCGCGGTCGCGGGCAAGCGCGCTCCTACAGGTTGTGTGTTGCTACATGAAACCTGACCCGCGTCGCGATTTATCCACCGTCGGGTCGGCTCTGCCAGTTGTCACGACAGCCCTACGGCGCCACACTAGGGCTCATGAAAAACGTACCCGCGACCTACCTCAAGCATCAGTTTCTGATCGCCATGCCCCACATGCACGATGAGAACTTCGCCCAGACCTTGACCTACATCGTCGAGCACAATGCCAATGGCGCCATGGGCCTGGTCATCAACCGACCGCAAAGCCTCTCCCTGGCGGACATCCTTGAGCAGCTTCGCCCGGAATTGCCGCCGCCATCGCGCTGCCAGCACATTCCCATCCATGTCGGCGGCCCCGTCCAGACGGATCGCGGCTTCGTCCTGCACCCCACAGGCCAGGTGTTTCAGGCCACGGTGGACCTGGGCGGCATCTCGCTGTCGACCTCCCAGGACATCCTGTTTTCCATCGCCGACGGCTACGGCCCTGATCAAAATCTGATCACCCTGGGCTACGCCGGCTGGGATGCAGGCCAGTTGGAGGCGGAGTTTGCCGCCAATGCCTGGCTGAACTGCGCCTTTGATCCGGCCATCCTGTTCGAACTGGACAGCGAGCAGCGCCTGAATGCCGCCGCCGCCAAGCTGGGGATCAACCTGAGCCTGCTCACAAGCCAGGCGGGTCACGCCTGATGGCCGCACTGCGTCTGCTGCTGGGTTTTGACTACGGCACCAAACAGATCGGCGTGGCGGTCGGCCAGGTGATTACCGGCCAGGCCCGCGAGCTGTGCACCCTCAAGGCCCAAAACGGCGTGCCCGACTGGGACAAGGTCCAGGCCCTCATCAACGAGTGGAAGCCCGACGCCATCGTGGTCGGCCTGCCCCTGAACATGGACGGCACGCCCAGCGAAATGAGCGCACGGGCCGAGAAGTTCTCGCGCAAGCTCAATGGCCGCTTCAACCTGCCGGTCTACACCCACGACGAGCGCCTGACCACCTTCGAAGCCAAGGGCGAGCGCATGGCCCGTGGCGGTCAGCGCGGCACTTACCGTGACAACCCGGTGGACGCCATCGCCGCAGCGCTGTTGCTGCAAGGCTGGCTGGAAGCCAACGGCGCACTGTTTGACACCTGAGCGCCTTACACTGCATCGAATCTGAGTTTTAGCCCTGCCGTCTGCAACCTGCGCGGCGGGGCTCTTGAAGGAGCGACCATGACCCTGCCCAACCCCGCCGAACTGATCAGCCAGATGGCGATCGATCTGAACGCGCACCTGAACAAACGCGGCATCAGCGAACCCCGCTTCATCGGCATTCGCACAGGTGGCGTGTGGGTCGCACAGGCTCTGCTTGAAGCGCTGAGCAGCCAGTCGCCGCTGGGCACGCTGGACGTATCGTTCTACCGCGACGACTTCAGCCAGAACGGCCTGCATCCGCAAGTGCGCCCTTCCGAACTGCCATTCGAGATCGAAGGCCAGCACCTGGTGCTGATCGATGACGTGCTGATGAGTGGCCGCACCATTCGCGCCGCGCTCAACGAGCTGTTCGACTATGGCCGCCCGGCCAGCGTAACCCTGGTGTCGCTGCTGGACCTGGACGCCGCCGAACTGCCGATCCGTCCGAATGTGACCGGGGCGACGCTGGACCTGTCTCCCAACGAGCGCGTCAAGCTGTCCGGCCCGACGCCGCTGACGCTTGAACTGCAAGACCTCTCCACCGATTCCGCCGCCCTTTAAGAGTCCTTTGCGATGACGCCTCTCGACGCCAAGCGCCCGCTGCAACTGAACCATCAGGGTCAGCTGCAACATTTCCTCTCGCTCGACGGTTTGCCCCGCGAACTGCTCACCGAAATCCTCGACACCGCCGACTCCTTCCTTGAAGTCGGCGCCCGGGCGGTGAAGAAAGTCCCGCTGCTGCGCGGCAAGACCGTGTGCAACGTGTTCTTCGAGAACTCGACGCGCACCCGCACCACCTTCGAACTGGCGGCGCAACGGCTGTCGGCGGATGTCATCACCCTGAACGTGTCGACCTCTTCGACCAGCAAGGGCGAAACCCTGTTCGACACGCTGCGCAACCTGGAAGCCATGGCCGCCGACATGTTCGTGGTGCGTCACGGCGACTCCGGCGCGGCGCACTTCATTGCCGAGCATGTCTGCCCGCAGGTGGCGATCATCAACGGCGGTGACGGCCGCCACGCGCACCCGACCCAGGGCATGCTCGACATGCTGACCATTCGCCGCCACAAGGGTGACTTCAAGAACCTGTCGGTGGCCATCGTCGGCGACATCCTGCACTCGCGGGTTGCACGCTCGAACATGATCGCGCTCAAGGCGCTGGGTTGCCCGGACATCCGCGTGGTCGCGCCGAAAACCCTGCTGCCGATTGGCGTCGAGCAATACGGAGTGAAGGTTTACACGGATCTGGCCGAGGGTCTGAAAGACGTGGACGTGGTCATCATGCTGCGCCTGCAGCGCGAGCGCATGTCGGGCGGCCTGCTGCCTAGCGAAGGCGAGTTCTACCGCCTGTTCGGCCTGACCACCGCACGTCTTGCCGGCGCCAAGCCTGACGCCATCGTCATGCACCCAGGCCCGATCAACCGGGGCGTGGAAATCGAATCAGCGGTGGCCGACGGCGCCCACTCGGTGATTCTCAATCAAGTGACCTACGGCATCGCAGTGCGCATGGCCGTGTTGTCCATGGCCATGAGCGGCCAAACCGCACAACGTCAGTTCGAGCAGGAGAACGCCCAGTGAAGTTCAGCATCCTCGGCGCTCGCGTCATCGATCCGGTCAGCGGTCTGGATCAGGTCCTCGACATTCATCTGGAAGCCGGCAAGATCCTCGCCCTGGGCGCGGCGCCTGCCGATTTCACCCCATCACAAACCATCGACGGCAAGGGCCTGATCGCCGCTCCCGGGCTGGTCGACCTGAACGTGTCCCTGCGCGAGCCGGGTTACAGCCGCAAAGGCAGCATCGCCAGCGAAACCCGCGCCGCAGCGGCCGGTGGCGTGACCAGCCTGTGCTGCCCGCCGCGCACCAAGCCAGTTCTGGACACCTCGGCGGTTGCCGAACTGATCCTGGACCGCGCCCGCGAAGCCGGGCACAGCAAAGTGTTCCCGATTGGCGCGCTGAGCAAGGGCCTGGAAGGCGAGCAACTGGCCGAACTGATCGCCCTGCGCGATGCTGGCTGCGTGGCCTTCACCAATGGCCTGCAGAACTTCGGCAGCAACCGCACCCTGTGCCGTGCGCTGGAGTACGCCGCCACCTTCGACCTGACGGTGATCTTCAACTCCCAGGACGCTGACCTGGCCGCCGGCGGCCTGGCCCATGACGGCCCGACGGCAGCCTTCCTCGGCCTGCCGGGCATCCCGGAAACTGCGGAAACCGTGGCCCTGGCCCGGGACCTGCTGCTGGTTGAGCAAAGCGGCGTGCGTGCCCACTTCACGCAATTGACCAGCGCCCGTGGCGTGGCCCTGATCGCCCAGGCCCAGGCACGCGGCCTGAAGGTGACAGCGGATGTGGCGCTGTATCAGTTGATCCTGACGGACGAGGCGCTGATCGATTTCTCCAGCCTCTATCACGTGCAACCGCCGCTGCGCACCCGCGCCGACCGCGATGCGCTGCGCGAGGCGGTCAAGTCGGGCGTGGTGCAAGCGATCTCCAGCCATCACCAACCCCACGAGCGTGACGCCAAGCTGGCGCCGTTCGGCGCCACCGAGCCAGGGATCAGCAGCGTGGAACTGTTGCTGCCGCTGGCGATGACGCTGGTGGAAGATGGCCTGCTGGACCTGCCAACATTGCTGGCGCGCTTGAGCTCCGGCCCAGCCTCGGCCCTGCGCCTGCCTACCGGGCAACTGGCGGCGGGTGCGGCGGCGGACCTGGTGCTGTTCGACCCGGCGGCGTCCACCGTGGCTGGCGAGAAGTGGCTGTCCAAGGGCGAAAACTGCCCGTTCCTGGGCCACTGCCTGCCAGGCGCGGTGAAGTACACCTTTGTGGATGGGCGAATCAGCTATATCGGGTGATCTGTTTCCACCCTGTAGGAGCGCGCTTGCCCGCGAAGGCGGTGTGTCAGCCATGCATGAATGGACTGATACACCGCCTTCGCGGGCAAGCGCGCTCCTACAAGCCGGCGGCGTCGATCAGGCCAGTGTCGTCGTTCGGGCCGGCGTCGCCGTTCAAGCCTATGTGGTCGGTCAGCGGCTTTGTGCGTTCTTCATGGACACCTGATCATTAAGCGTCCAGAAGTCATACAGTACCCCCAGAAACGCCAACCCGCCGGTCAACAGGTACAGGATCCCGGTGATCCACTTGCCCTGATACATCCGGTGCACGCCAAACACGCCCAGGAACGTCAGCAGAATCCAGGCGACGCTGTAATCGGTTGAGCCTGCGTTGAAGCGCAGATCCGCCTCGCGATCCATCGACGGGATCAGGAACAGGTCGATCAGCCAGCCGATGCCGAGCAATCCCAGGGTGAAAAACCAGATCGTGCCGGTCACGGGCTTGCCGTAATAGAAGCGGTGGGAACCGGTGAAACCGACGATCCACAGCAGATACCCCATGATCTTGCTGTGGGTGTCCGGGCGTTGAACGTCATGCTGATAGGTGTTCATTGGGTACCTCATTTGCCGCGATAGAAAAAAATATGCGTAACTTTTGTGACTTTCGTGACGCCTTCCGACGTATGGCTTGAACCTCTCGCCTTTCACGCAAACCCTTGTTCTGCAAGGCGATGGCTACAGGCATGTGACAGTTTATGGGTCAAAACTGACCGCAAGGGCAGTAAATTGTTCGACAAATGGCCTCGGAAAGCGTGCAAAAGCTGTTATAAAGTTGCGCGCTGACCAACATGAGCCCTGCCTAATGCGTCCATTTTTAAAGACATGGCTGACTATTTGTCTCTTTATGCCACTGGCCGCCCACGCCACCAATCGTGAGCAAACGCTACCCCCAAGCTTCTCCGGTTTCACTGCGAAAAGTCATCCTTCGCAAACCACCGAAACCACGGTAGCCAGCAACACCACCACCCAGGAAGCACTTGAGGAAACGGCTACGCCGCTCAAGACTTCCAGTAAAAAGAGCCGGGCAACCAAGGCCAGGAACGCCAAGGGTTCCCGCAAGATTTCGCAGAACACTGTCGCCCTTGCTGCACCTTCGCAGATGGGGACCAAACAGAGCAGCAACGTCGTCAATCGCGCTGTAAAAGCCATTGGCACACCTTATCGTTGGGGCGGCACCAGCCCAACAAAAGGGTTCGATTGCAGCGGTCTGGTGAAGTACGCCTTCAACGACGTCAGTGAAGTGGATCTGCCGCGCACCTCCAACGCCATGGCCGAAGGCCACGGGCAGAAAGTGGACCGCAAGGATCTGAAACCGGGTGACCTGCTGTTCTTCAACATCAAGAGCCGCAAGGTCAATCACGTCGCCATCTACCTGGGTGATGACCGCTTTGTCCACGCACCGCGTCGTGGCAAGTCGGTGACCATCGATACGCTGAAAAAGCCGTATTGGGACAGCCACTACGTGGTTGCCAAGCGCGTGCTGCCCAAGCAGGCGCCGAACCATAAAGGCACCGTGCGCATCGCACAGCGCTGAGTTTTCCGGCTCAACCCAAATTGTAGGAGCGCGCTTGCCCGCGACAGCGTTGTATCAGGCACATTGAAGTTGCCAGACAAATCGCCGTCGCGGGCAAGCGCGCTCCTACAAGTGCGCCGCAATCAGAAATTATCCGGCGTCTTCGCCTTCTCGCGAGCGCTCTCGCGGGTAATCAGCCCTTTCGCAATCAAGTCCTTCAGGCACATGTCCAGTGTCTGCATGCCCAACGCCCCGCCAGTCTGGATCGACGAGTACATCTGCGCCACTTTGTCCTCGCGGATCAGGTTACGTATCGCCGAGGTGCCGATCATGATCTCGTGGGCCGCCACGCGACCGCCGCCAACCTTCTTGAGCAGCGCCTGGGACACGATGGCGTGCAACGACTCGGACAGCATCGAGCGGATCATCGATTTTTCCTGAGCCGGGAACACGTCCACGATCCGGTCGATACTCTTGGCCGCCGACGTGGTGTGCAGCGTGCCGAACACCAGGTGGCCGGTTTCCGCGGCGGTCAGCGCCAGGCGGATGGTTTCCAGGTCCCGCAGCTCGCCCACCAGGATCACGTCCGGGTCTTCACGCAGCGCTGAACGCAGGGCTTCGGCGAAGCCATGGGTGTCGCGGTGCACTTCACGCTGGTTGATCAGGCTCTTCTTGGACTCGTGAACGAATTCGATCGGGTCTTCGATGGTCAGGATGTGGTGATGCTTGTTGGCGTTCAGGTAATCGACCATCGCCGCCAGGGTCGTCGATTTACCGGAACCGGTCGGCCCGGTCACCAGCACCAGCCCGCGGGGCACGTCGGTAATCTTCCGAAACACTTCCCCCATGCCCAACTCTTCCATGCTCAGGACCTTCGAAGGAATGGTCCGGAACACGGCACCCGCGCCACGGTTCTGGTTGAATGCGTTGACCCGGAAACGCGCAACGCCCGGCACTTCGAAGGAGAAGTCCGTTTCCAGATCCTCTTCGAAATCCTTGCGCTGCTTGTCGTTCATGATGTCGTAAATCAGCGCCTGGACTTCTTTCTGATCCAGCGCTGGCAGATTGATCCGCCTCACATCGCCATCGACACGAATCATCGGTGGCAGGCCGGCAGAGAGGTGTAAGTCCGACGCGCCTTGCTTGGCACTGAAGGCAAGCAGCTCGGTAATATCCATACAGCTCCTCATCACATAGAATGCCGCAGACTTTAGCCCTGCTGGCGCAAATCAATGTCCACGATAGCAGAGAACATTTCAACGCTCGCAGAGCGAATTCGTAACGCGGCGCAAGCGGCACAGCGCGATCCGGCATCCGTCGGCCTGCTGGCCGTGAGCAAGACCAAACCTGCCAGTGACCTGCGCGAAGCCCATGCCGCCGGATTGCGGGATTTTGGCGAGAACTACCTGCAGGAAGCCCTCGGCAAACAGGCCGAGTTGAGCGACCTGCCCTTGATCTGGCACTTCATCGGCCCCATCCAGTCGAACAAGACTCGCGCAATCGCCGAGAACTTTGCCTGGGTGCACTCCGTGGATCGTCTGAAAATCGCTCAACGCCTCTCCGAACAACGCCCCGCCGAGTTGCCACCGCTGAACATCTGCATCCAGGTCAACGTCAGCGGCGAGGCCAGCAAGTCCGGCTGCACCCCTGAAGACCTTCCGGCCCTGGCCCAGGCGATCAGCGCCCTGCCTAATCTGCGATTGCGCGGATTGATGGCAATTCCCGAGCCGACTGAAAATGGCGACGAACAGAACGCGGCCTTCGCGACCGTGCGCACTTTGCAAGATCGATTGAACCTGCCGCTCGACACGCTTTCCATGGGCATGAGCCACGACCTGGAGGCCGCCATCGCACAAGGCGCGACCTGGGTCCGGATCGGCACTGCCCTCTTCGGCGCCCGCGATTATGGGCAGCCTTAACCTTTGCCTCACAGGAAATCCTTCATGAGCAAGACCCGTATCGCGTTTATCGGTGCCGGAAACATGGCTGCCAGCCTGATTGGCGGCATGCGTGCCCAGGGTGTCGACGCTGAACTGATCCGCGCCAGCGACCCGGGTGCCGAAACCCGCGAGCGCATGGCCCGCGAGCACGGCATCAAGGTGGTGGCCGACAATGCCGAAGCCATCGAAGGCGCGGACGTTGTGCTGCTGGCCGTCAAGCCGCAAATGATGAAGGCCGTCTGCGAAGCGCTCAAACCTGCGCTCAAGCCCAACCAGTTGATTGTCTCGATTGCTGCGGGCATCACCTGCGCCAGCATGAAAACCTGGCTGGGCGAGCAGCCGCTGGTGCGCTGCATGCCCAACACCCCGGCGCTGCTGCGTCAGGGCGTGAGCGGGCTGTATGCCACCGACGACGTGACCCCGGCTCAGCGTCAGCAGGCCGAAACCCTGCTGTCGGCTGTGGGCATCGCCCTGTGGGTCGACACTGAAGCGCAGATTGACGCCGTGACTGCCGTATCAGGCAGCGGCCCTGCGTACTTCTTCCTGCTGATCGAAGCCATGACCGCCGCCGGCGTCAAGCTGGGTCTTTCGCCCGAAGTCGCCAAGCAACTGAGTCAGGAAACGGCTCTGGGTGCTGCGCGCATGGCCACCACCAGCGATGTCGATGCGGCCGAGTTGCGTCGTCGCGTGACCTCGCCTGCGGGCACTACGGAAGCGGCGATCAAATCGTTCCAGGCGGACGGTTTCGAAGCGATCGTTGAAAAGGCGCTTGGCGCAGCCGCTCATCGTTCGGCTGAACTGGCCGAACTGCTGGGCAAATAAGGAGCAATTCATGAATGCACTCACCGGCGCCACGATTTTCGTCATTCAGACCCTGGTCAGCCTGTACCTGACCATCGTCCTGCTGCGCTTCGTGCTGCAACTGGTCAAGGCCAACTTCTACAACCCGCTGAGCCAGTTCACGGTCAAGGCGACTCAGCCGCTGCTCAAGCCGATCCGGCGCATCGTGCCGAGCGTTCTGGGCCTGGATACCTCATCCCTACTGCTGGCGATCGTCATTCAGGCGCTGCTGATGGCCTTCGTGCTGATGATGACCTACGGCACCATTGGCGACGTGCCGCACCTGCTGATCTGGTCGTTGCTGGGGATCGTATCCCTGCTGCTGAAAATCTTCTGGGTGGCGATGATCATCATGGTGATCGTGTCCTGGATCGCGCCGGGCACGCACAACCCGGCGGCGGAACTGGCCTGGCAGATCAGCGAACCGGTGCTGGCGCCGTTTCGCCGGATCATTCCCAACCTGGGCGGCCTGGATATTTCGCCGATCTTCGCCTTCCTGGCGATCCAGGTGGTGCAGTCGTATGTGATGCCTGAGTTGGCCTCGTCCGTCGGCATGCCCCCGGAGTTGTGGCGGTTGATCTAAATCCCGCCCCCCCCCTGTAGGAGTGAGCTTGCTCGCGATGACGGTGTGCCAGATACGTAGATGGCGTCTGACACACCGCAATCGCGAGCAAGCTCACTCCTACAGGTACTCATCTGCCCCCCGGCCCGTTGTTTGCTTGCCGCTACCCCGCCCGATCTTTAGACTTACGCCTCATTTCAATGAGAGCAGGGTCGATGTCCACGGTGTTTCCCGAAGATTCTGTCGGTCTAGTCACGCCGCAAACGGCGCATTTCAGCGAGCCTCTGGCGCTGGCCTGTGGCCGATCGCTGGCGGCCTACGACCTCATCTATGAAACCTACGGTCAACTCAACGCTGCCAAGAGCAACGCGGTGCTGATCTGTCACGCCTTGTCCGGCCACCACCACGCTGCCGGCTACCACAGCAGCGAAGACCGCAAGCCGGGTTGGTGGGACAGCTGCATCGGCCCCGGCAAGCCGATCGACACCAACAAATTCTTTGTCGTGAGCCTGAACAACCTCGGCGGCTGCAATGGCTCTACCGGCCCGAGCAGCATCAACCCGGAAACCGGCAAGCCATTCGGCGCCAACTTCCCGGTGCTGACCGTCGAAGACTGGGTGCACAGCCAGGCCCGCCTGGCCGACCGCCTGGGCATCATGCAATGGGCCGCCATCGTCGGCGGCAGCCTGGGCGGCATGCAGGCGCTGCAATGGACCATGACTTACCCGGACCGCGTGCGTCATTGCCTGGCAATCGCCTCAGCGCCCAAGCTCTCTGCGCAGAACATCGCCTTCAACGAAGTCGCCCGCCAGGCCATCCTCACCGACCCCGAATTCCACGGCGGCTCGTTCCAGGAACAGGGCGTGATCCCCAAGCGCGGGCTGATGCTGGCGCGCATGGTCGGGCACATCACCTACCTGTCCGATGACTCCATGGGCGAGAAATTCGGCCGTGGCCTGAAGAACGAAAACCTCAACTACGACTTCCACAGCGTCGAGTTCCAGGTCGAAAGCTACCTGCGCTACCAGGGTGAAGAGTTCTCCGGGCGTTTCGACGCCAACACCTACCTGCTGATGACCAAGGCACTGGACTACTTCGATCCCGCTGCCAGCTTCAACGACGATCTGGCGGCCACCTTCGCCAAGGTCTCGGCCAAGTTCTGCGTGATGTCGTTCACCACCGACTGGCGCTTCTCCCCGGCCCGCTCCCGTGAGCTGGTGGACGCGCTGATGGCCGCCAAGAAAGACGTCTGCTACCTGGAAATCGACGCTCCACAGGGCCACGACGCCTTCCTGATGCCGATCCCGCGCTACCTGCAGGCTTTCTCCAGCTACATGAACCGAATTGCACTCTGAGGACACCATGAGAGCCGACCTGGAAATCATCCAAGACTGGATACCGGCAGGCAGCCGCGTGCTCGACCTCGGCTGCGGCGACGGCGAATTGCTGGCCTGGCTGCAGGAACACAAGCAAGTCACCGGCTACGGCCTGGAAAACGACGCCGACAATATTGCCCGCTGCGTGGCACGGGGCGTCAACGTCATCGAGCAGGACCTGGACAAGGGCCTGGGCAACTTCGCCAGCAACAGTTTCGACATCGTGGTCATGACCCAGGCGCTGCAAGCCGTGCACTACCCTGACCGGATCCTCGATGAAATGCTGCGCGTGGGTCGCCAGTGCATCATCACCTTCCCCAACTTCGGCCACTGGCGCTGCCGCTGGTACCTGGCGAGCAAGGGCCGGATGCCGGTATCGGAGTTCCTGCCGTACACCTGGTACAACACGCCAAACATCCACTTCTGCACCTTCGCCGACTTCGAGGAGCTGTGCCGGGGCCGTTCGGCCAAGGTCATTGATCGGCTGGCGGTCGATCAACAGCATCGTCATGGCTGGGCAAGCAAGCTATGGCCTAATCTGTTGGGTGAGATCGGCATCTATCGCGTCAGCAGCCCAAGCCTGCAGGACCACCAGATCGCCGTGTAACCCCGATACCAGGAGGAACGATCATGCGCCGTCTGACTTTACTGCTTGGCGTGCTGCTCACGCTGGCAACCCAGGTGATGGCCGCCGACAGCGCAAGCCCGAATCGGCAACAGCAGTTCGGCGACCTGATCGTTCACTACAACGCCTTCGCCTCGGGAGTGCTGCAACCGCAGATCGCCCAGCAGAACGGCCTGACCCGCAGCAAGGGCATGGGCGTCATCAACATCACGGCGATCAGGGACGGCAAGACCGTTACCGCCAGTGTCGATGGTTCGGTAGCCGACCTGACCGGCCGCAAAAAGCCGCTGACCTTCAGGCCGATCAGCGAAAACAGCTCGGTCAACTACATCGCGCAGTTCGCGGTGGAGCCCGACACCTCGGCGACCTATGTCTTCACGATCAACGTCAAAGCCGGTGATGGCGAAACCCACACGCTGAGCTTCAACCAACAGATTTTCACGGATCAATGATGAATTTTCCCCAACTCGTACTGGCCAGCCACAACGCCGGCAAACTCAAGGAACTGCAAGCCATGCTCGGCGGCAGTGTCCAGTTGCGCTCCATCGGCGAATTCAGCACGGTCGAGCCTGAAGAAACCGGCCTGTCGTTCGTCGAGAACGCCATCCTCAAGGCCCGCAACGCGGCGCGCATCTCCGGCCTGCCGGCACTGGCCGACGACTCGGGGCTGGCGGTGGATTTTCTTGGCGGCGCACCTGGCATCTATTCTGCGCGCTACGCCGACGGTAAAGGCGATGCGGCCAACAATGCCAAGCTGCTGGACGCCCTCAAGGACGTGCCCGAAGAACAGCGTGGCGCGCAGTTCGTCTGCGTCCTGGCGCTGGTGCGGCATGCCGACGACCCGCTGCCGATCCTCTGCGAAGGCCTGTGGCACGGGCGCATCCTGACGGCCGCCAGCGGCGAGCACGGCTTCGGCTACGACCCGTTGTTCTGGGTGCCGGAGCGCAACCTGTCCAGCGCCGAACTGACCCCTGCCGACAAGAACCAGATCAGCCACCGCGCCCGCGCCATGGCCATCCTGCGTCAGCGTCTGCAGTTGGATGCAGCATCGACATGACCCAGGATTCCACCACCCGGCCACTGATCCTTGGCGCGGCCGGTTTCAGCTCCGAGCAGCCGAGAAGCCCGTTGCCCGAGCTGCCCCCGCTGTCGCTGTACATCCATATTCCGTGGTGCGTGCGCAAATGCCCGTACTGCGACTTCAACTCCCACACCGCCAGCGCAGTCCTGCCGGAACAGGAGTACGTCGACGCGCTGCTGGCTGACCTCGATCAGGACCTGCAGCACGTCTACGGCCGCGAGCTGAGCACGATCTTCTTCGGTGGCGGTACGCCAAGCCTGTTCAGCGCCGATGCACTCGGGCGGCTGCTCAAGGGCGTGGAGCAACGCATTCGCTTCGCAGCGGACATCGAGATCACTCTGGAAGCCAACCCCGGCACCTTCGAGCAGGTCAAGTTCAGCGCCTACCGGGGCCTGGGCATCAATCGCCTGTCTATCGGCATCCAGAGTTTCCAGGAAGCCAAGCTCAAGGCCCTCGGGCGCATCCACAACGGCGATGAAGCCGTGCGTGCGGCGGACATGGCGCGCCAGGCGGGCTTCGATAACTTCAATCTGGATCTGATGCACGGCCTGCCGGATCAGTCCCAGGACGACGCCCTGGGCGACCTGCGCCAGGCTATCGCGCTGGCACCGACGCACCTGTCCTGGTATCAACTGACGCTGGAGCCGAACACGGTGTTCTGGAATCAGCCGCCGACCCTGCCCGAAGATGACATCCTCTGGGACATCCAGGAGGCCGGCCAGACGCTGCTGCGGGAAAACGGCTACGCCCAGTACGAAGTTTCGGCCTACGCCCAGCCAGGCCGCGCTGCACGGCATAACCTCAATTACTGGAGCTTCGGCGACTTCATCGGCATCGGCGCGGGCGCCCACGGCAAGCTCAGCCATCCAGACGGGCGCATCGTGCGCACCTGGAAGACCCGTCTGCCAAAGGATTACCTCAATCCAGCCAAACCCTTCCAGGCCGGCGAGAAGCTATTGCCGCTGGACGAAATGCCCTTTGAATTCCTGATGAACGCCTTGCGCCTGACAAAAGGCGTGGATGCTGCATTATTTGCCCGCCGCACCGGTCTAAGCCTCGATTCGCTGGCCAGCGCCCGTCGCCAGGCTGAGCAACGGGGCCTGCTGGAAGCCGATGAAACGCGACTGGTCGCCACTGCCCGCGGTCAACTGTTCCTCAATGACCTGCTGCAGGACTTTCTTCTTTAAGGCTTAACTAAGGACCCTGAATGGATCTCGTACTCGACCTGCTGGCCACCGTCTCACGCTGGAGCCGCAGCAACCTGTCGGAAATCGCCCTGGCGTTGGTGGGCTGCCTGCTAATCCTGTTCGGCGCAGACATCAAGGGCTGGATCGAAGGTCGCTTGAGCAGTTTTGCCGGCGCCTTGCGCGTACCGGTCATGGCCCTGCTGTGCACCATCGGCAGCGGCGCGGCGCTGATCTACGCCACACCCTGGGTGGTGCGCGGGCTCAGCCAGTTCAACAACTACAGCCTGGCGCCGGTGTTGCTGGTGGTGCTGGTGCTGATCGGCGTCGTCGCCGACCGCAAGTGACCTACGACCCGTTGTAGGAGCGCGCTTGCCCGCGACTGCGGTGTGTCAGCGACGTAATCGTTACTGATACGCCGTCGTCGCGGGCAAGCGCGCTCCTACGAGGGTCAGGCGAACTTACGCCAGCTTCTCGAATTTCAAATCCCAAACCCCATGCCCCAACCGCTCACCACGGCGTTCGAACTTGGTGATTGGACGTTCTGCAGGGCGCGGGACGCATTTGCCGTCTTCGGCCAGGTTGCGATAACCCGGCGCGACGTTCATCACTTCCAGCATGTACTCGGCATAGGGCTCCCAGTCGGTAGCCATGTGCAGAATGCCGCCTGGCTTGAGCTTGCTGCGCACCAGCGCGGCGAACTCAGCCTGGACGATACGGCGCTTGTGGTGACGCGCTTTGTGCCATGGGTCCGGGAAGAACAGCATCAGGCGGTCCAGGCTGTTGTCGGCCACGCAACGGTTCAGCACTTCGATCGCGTCGCAATCGTAGACCCGCACGTTGGTCAGGCCCTGAGTCAGCACGCCGTTGAGCAGCGCACCGACACCCGGACGGTGCACTTCAACGCCGATGAAATCCTGCTCAGGTGCCGCCGCTGCCATTTCCAGCAGCGAGTGGCCCATGCCGAAGCCGATTTCCAGGGTGCGCGGCGCCGAGCGACCAAACACCTTGTCGTAATCGACCGGCGCGTCGGCCAGTGGCAGCACGAACAGCGGGCGCCCCTGATCCAGGCCGCGCTGCTGGCCTTCGGTCATGCGCCCGGCGCGCATCACAAAGCTCTTGATGCGCCGGTGATGGCTGTCGTCGCCCTGCTCTTTACCGTCTTCGTCGTTCATCACTTCGTCGTCCGGAAGTGGGTCGCTGCTTTGCGAATCAATCATCAACAGGCTCTTACTTGATCAGACCATCCAGCGGCGAAGACGCGCTGGCATAGAGTTTCTTCTGCATGCGACCAGCCAGGTAAGCCATGCGGCCTGCCAGGATGGCGTGTTTCATGGCTTCGGCCATGAGGATCGGTTGCTGCGCATGGGCGATGGCCGAGTTCATCAGCACCGCTTCGCAGCCCAGCTCCATGGCGATGGTGGCGTCGGATGCAGTACCGACACCGGCATCGACCAGCACCGGGACTTTCGATTCTTCGAGGATGATCTGCAGGTTGTACGGGTTGCAGATGCCAAGACCGCTGCCAATCAGACCGGCCAGCGGCATGACCGCACAGCAGCCGATTTCAGCCAGTTGGCGGGCGATGATCGGATCATCGCTGGTGTAGACCATCACGTCGAAGCCTTCCTTGACCAGCGTTTCGGCGGCCTTGAGGGTTTCGATCACGTTGGGGAACAGAGTCTTCTGGTCGGCCAGCACTTCCAGTTTGACCAGGTTGTGGCCGTCGAGCAGCTCACGGGCCAGGCGGCAGGTGCGCACGGCTTCGATGGCGTCGTAGCAGCCAGCCGTGTTGGGCAAGAAGGTGTAGCGATCTGGTGACAGCACCTGGAGCAGGTTCGGTTCGCCTTCGATCTGGCCGAGGTTGGTACGGCGCACAGCGAAGGTGACGATCTCGGCGCCCGAGGCTTCGATGGCCAGACGGGTTTCTTCCATATCCTTGTACTTGCCAGTGCCGACCAACAGGCGCGACTGGAAAGTACGACCGGCCACTGTGAACGGCTTGTCGCTACGAACGTTGCTCATCGAAAATCCTCTTTACGGTTGAGGTTTTTGCAGTTCTTCTGGATCAGGCAGGCTGCGGCGTTGCGGATCAACCGCCGCCGATGGCGTGCACCACTTCGACCTGATCGCCCTCATTCAACGCCGTGGAGGCGTGCTGGCTGCGCGGGACGATATCCAGATTGAGCTCGACCGCGATACGGCGCCCGGCCAGGTCCAGACGGGTCAGCAACGCCGCAACGGTCTCGCCGTCGGGCAGTTCATAGGATTCACCGTTCAACTGAATGCGCATGCGAAGGGCAGCCATCATTTTAGGGGGCGTGCATTCTAGCCCGATCAGTCAGGATTCCCAAGGCAAAGGCGCGCCATTCGTCCTGCACAGGTCTAGAGCCCCGTAGCAGCACGGCTTGCCGGCGGGAGCGGTGTGCCAGTACCTGAAGTGTTGCCTGACACACCGCTCCCGCCGGCAAGCCGCGCTGCTACGGGCTGGGTGTCGTGGTTTAGAGGGTATCCAGCCCCAGCCGCCACGCGAGCCAGCCCAGGATGAACCAGCCGATCAGAAAGCACAGTCCGCCAATCGGCGTGATGATGCCCAGCTTGCTGACGCCGGTCAGGGTCAGCAGGTACAGGCTGCCGGAGAACAGCAGGATGCCCAGCACGAAGGCGATCCCGGCATAACTCACCAGCCGCCCTTGAATCTGTGTCGCCAGAATCGCCACGCCGAAAATCGCCAGGGCGTGAATCAACTGATAGAGCACACCTGTGTGAAAGATCGCCAGGTACTCCGGCGTCAGGCGGTTTTTCAGGCCGTGGGCTGCGAATGCGCCGAGGGCAACGCCGGTGAATCCGAAGAATGCAGCCAACATCAGAAAGGTTCGTAACATGTGCAGCTCCCTGCGAAGTCGTTCAATGGCCCGTGGTCTGTATAATGGCCCGCTCAACGGGTTCGGCCAAGCCATCTCTATGCTGCGTTTTCTCCTTCGTCGTGTCGCCAAAGGCCTGCTCTGGTTCGCAGCGGCAAGTGTCGTGCTGGTTTTGATCTTCCGTTTCGTGCCTCCTCCGTTTACCGCATTGATGGTCGAGCGCAAGATCGAATCCTGGTTCGACGGCCAGCCCATTGACCTGCAGCGCGACTGGGAGCCGTGGGAGAAGATCTCCGATGACCTGAAAGTCGCGGTGATCGCCGGTGAAGACCAGAAATTCGCCGAGCACTGGGGTTTCGATATCGACGCCATCCAGGCCGCACTGGTTCACAACGAGCGTGGCGGCTCCATTCGCGGCGCCAGCACCCTGAGCCAGCAGGTGTCGAAGAACCTGTTCCTGTGGTCCGGCCGCAGCTACCTGCGCAAGGGCCTGGAAGCCTGGTTCACCGGGTTGATCGAGGTGTTCTGGTCCAAGCAGCGGATTCTCGAGGTGTACGTCAACAGCGTGGAATGGGACGACGGCGTCTTCGGCGCCCAGGCTGCCGCGCAGCATCACTTCCACGTCAACGCCAGCCAGCTATCGACCCAGCAGGCCAGCTACCTGGCCGCCGTCCTGCCCAACCCGCGGGAATGGAGCGCCAGCCACCCGAGCAGCTACGTCTCACGCCGCGCCGGCTGGATCCGCCAGCAGATGCGACAGTTGGGTGGGGATGATTATCTGGTGGGGATAAACAATCGGCGGCAGTGGTAACAGCTGCCCCTGTAGGAGCGCGCTTGCCCGCGACTGCAATGTGTCAGCGAACAGATCGGTCATTGATGCACTGCGGTCGCGGGCAAGCGCGCTCCTACAACGTATGGCGCTGAACGCCCAAACAAAAACGCCCCGATCATCTCGGGGCGTTTTGCATTGCGGCTTTTCGCTTACGCGGCAATCGACAGCTTGAGCTTGTTCATCGCGCTCTTTTCCAACTGACGAATACGCTCGGCAGACACGTTGTACTTCTCGGCCAGGTCGTGCAGCGTGGCCTTTTCCTCGGCCAGCCAGCGCTGGTAGAGAATGTCGCGGCTGCGGTCGTCCAGCACGTTCAACGCTTCGTGCAGGTTGGCCGTCGAGCTGTCAGTCCAGTCGGCATCTTCCAGCTGGCGAGCCGGGTCGTAGCGATGGTCTTCCAGATAGTTGGCCGGCGACTGGAATGCGCTGTCGTCGTCAGCTTCGGCTGCCGGGTCGAACGCCATGTCCTGGCCGGTCAGGCGGCTTTCCATTTCGCGCACTTCACGCGGCTCCACACCCAGGCTTTCAGCCACGCGGTGCACTTCTTCGTTGTTCAGCCAGGCCAGACGCTTTTTCTGGCTGCGCAGGTTGAAGAACAGCTTGCGCTGAGCCTTGGTGGTGGCGACTTTCACGATGCGCCAGTTGCGCAGGATGAACTCGTGAATCTCGGCCTTGATCCAGTGCACAGCGAACGACACCAGACGAACGCCCATTTCAGGGTTGAAGCGTTTTACAGCCTTCATCAGGCCGACGTTACCTTCCTGGATCAGATCTGCCTGAGCCAGGCCGTAACCGGAATAGCTACGTGCGATGTGCACGACGAAACGCAGATGGGCGAGCACCATCTGGCGGGCCGACTCTAAATTCTGCTCGTAATAGAGACTCTCGGCCAGTTCACGCTCCTGCTCGGGAGTCAGCAGCGGAATGCTGTTCACCGTGTGCACATAGGCTTCCAGGTTTGCACCGGGAACCAGGGCATAAGCAGGTTGCAAAGAATTGGTCATACGAAAAAACCTCCTACACATGACTCGTGCAGTTCAGCACTGCGAAATTGACCGGGAACCGCGAGACAAGTTCCCTTAGCTGAAAAGTCAATAGATGAAACAATATTTACACTGAAAACATTATATGAACATTAACACTCAACGAGGTGCCAGCTCTCTCAAATGGCGTGCAACGGCAATCCACGCACCGATATACCCCAACAACACGGCCCCAAGCAAGAGCGACAGACCGTCGGCGGGCGGCACACCGGCCAGCGAGAAATCACTGCCGTACAGCCCCGCCAGCTTGATGACCGCATCGTTCAACCAGTCCAGGCCAAAAGCCAGTACGCCCCAGGCAAAGATCCCGGCGCCCAGACCATAGATCGCCCCCATATAGAGGAAGGGCCTGCGCACGTAGCTGTCAGTACCGCCCACCAGTTTGATGACCTCGATTTCCGTGCGACGGTTCTCGATGTGCAGACGGATGGTGTTACCAATCACCAGCAACAGCGCACCGACCAACAGCACCGTGAGCCCGAAGACAAAGCGGTCACCCAGCTTGAGAATCGCCGCCAGGCGCTCGACCCAGACCAGATCCAGCTGGGCCTGCTGCACCTTCGGCAACTCGGCAAGACGTGTACGTAATGCCTCCAGCGCGGCCTTGTCAACTTCCTGCGGCGTGACCAGCACCACGCCCGGCAGCGGGTTCTCCGGCAGTTCCTTGAGGGCTTCCCCCAAGCCGGACTGCTGCTGGAACTCGTTCAGCGCCTGATCGCGGCTGATGTACTCGGCTTCGGCGACTCCGGGCATTTCCTTGATCTGGGTCACCAGACCCTGACCTTCTGCCGACGAAGCATCCAGTTGCAAATAAAGCGAGATTTGCGCCGCGCGCTGCCAGGAGCCGCCAAGACGCTCGACGTTGCTCAGCAGCAACGACAGGCCCATCGGCAGGCTCAAGGCGACTGCCATCACCAGGCAGGTGAAAAAGCTGCCGATCGGCTGCTTGCCCAGGCGACGCAAGCTGTCCAGCAGGCTCGAACGGTGAGCTTCGATCCAGGCGTGGAAAAGCTGGCCGAAACTGGGGCCGTCGTCATCATCGTGTTTCTTTTTCTTCGGCGGCGCAGGTTCGGCCACTTTGGGTGCGACACGCTCGGACACTTTAGGGCTACGAGTGGCGCTCATGCGCTGGCCTCCCCGTCACCGATCAGTCGGCCGCGTTGCAGGGTCAGCATGCGATGGCGCATGCGTGCGATCAGGGCCAGGTCGTGACTGGCGATCAGCACGCTGGTGCCCAGGCGATTGATATCTTCGAAAACACCCATGATTTCTGCCGCCAGCCGTGGGTCGAGGTTACCGGTCGGTTCGTCCGCCAGCAGCAAGGCCGGGCGGTGAACGATGGCGCGAGCGATGCCGACGCGCTGCTGCTGTCCTGTGGACAAGTCGCCGGGGTACAGCTCGGCCTTGTCGGACAGCGCCACGCGCTCCAGCGCCGAGTCGACGCGCTTGGTCACTTCGGCCTTGGACAGGCCGAGAATCTGCAGAGGAAGCGCGACGTTGTTGAACACCGTGCGGTCGAACAGCAACTGGTGGTTCTGGAACACCACGCCGATCTGGCGACGCAGGAATGGGATCTGCGCGTTGCTGATCTGGCCCAGGTCCTGCCCGGCCAGCAGCAGCTTGCCGGAAGTCGGGCGCTCCATCGCCAGCAACAGGCGCAGCAGGGTACTTTTACCGGCACCGGAGTGGCCGGTTACAAACAGAAACTCGCCACGACGTACTCGAAAGCTCAGCTCATGCAAGCCGACGTGTCCGTTCGGATAGCGTTTACCGACCTGTTCGAAACGAATCATGTGCGCTCCCGCTCGGCGAATAGGGCCTGAACAAAGGGTTCGGCCTCGAAAGTCCGCAAATCGTCGATGCCTTCACCGACACCGATGTAGCGAATCGGCAGCCCGAACTGCTTGGCCAGGGCGAAGATCACGCCACCCTTGGCGGTGCCGTCGAGCTTGGTCAGGGCAAGGCCGGTCAGGTTCACGGTCTGGTTGAACTGCTTGGCCTGGCTAATGGCGTTCTGCCCGGTACCAGCGTCGAGCACCAACAGCACTTCGTGTGGGGCGGCTTCATCCAGCTTGCCGATGACCCGGCGCACCTTTTTCAGCTCTTCCATCAGGTTGTCTTTGGTGTGCAGGCGACCGGCCGTGTCGGCGATCAGCACGTCGATGCCACGGGCCTTCGCGGCCTGCACGGCGTCGAAGATGACCGATGCGGAGTCGGCGCCGGTGTGCTGAGCGATGACCGGGATCTTGTTACGCTCGCCCCAGACCTGCAGCTGCTCGACGGCGGCGGCGCGGAACGTATCGCCCGCGGCCAGCATGACCTTCTTGCCTTCGAGCTGGAGTTTCTTCGCCAGTTTGCCGATGGTGGTTGTCTTGCCGGCGCCGTTGACGCCGACCACCAGGATCACGAACGGTTTGTGCTGCTGTTCGATCACCAGCGGCGCTTCGACCGGCTTGAGCATTTCGGTCAGCTCGGCCTGCAGCGATTTGTACAGCGCGTCGCTGTCGGTCAGTTGTTTACGTGCCACTTTCTGCGTCAGGTTGCGCACGATCAGCGACGTTGCCTCCACACCGACGTCGGCAGTCAGCAACCGGGTCTCCAGCTCGTCGAGCATGTCGTCGTCGATGGCCTTCTTGCCCAGGAACAGGCTGGCCATGCCTTCACCCAGGCTGGCGCTGGTCTTGGACAGGCCTTGCTTGAGGCGGGCGAAGAAGCCCGGCTGCTTGGGCTCGACTGGCTGAGGCTGAGCCTCGACCACGACAGGCGCTGGCTGGGTTACCGGGGCAACTGGAGCAACTGGAGCAACTGGAGCAACTGGAGCAACTGGAGCTGCGACAGGCGCGACAGGCGCGACAGCAACCGGTGCGGCAAGCGGCGCTGGCTGCGACAAGGCTCGCAAGTCGTCAGCTGCGACAGGGTCAGGCGTCGCAACGGGTGTAGGCTCGACCGACGGCGACACTTGCACCGGGGCAGGCTCGACGGCCTCTGGTTGCACGTGGGACGCGGTATAGGTCGGGATTTCAGGGGTAACGTGGGGCTCGGCTTCGTCAGTCAGCGCCACCGGCTCTTCAGCGACCGGCAGTTTCAGCCACGGCTCGCCCGCTGGCTGCTCGATGACCGGCGCTGGGGCTTCGAAGGCCGCAGTGGGTTGAGGCGCTGGCGCTGGGGGAATTGGCGGGGCGATCTGCGGCTCAGCAACGGGCGGCGTCGACTCGGCGACTGGCTCAGGCGCTGCTGCGGGTAAGTCCTTGGGCTGCTCGGCGACGGTTTCCTGCGGCTTCTTGCGCAGCCATCCGAACAGGCCTTTCTTCTCTCCAGCCGGGGCTGGGGTCTTCTTGTCGTCGTTGGAACCAAACATGGAGGACGGCTATCTCAAGGTAGCGACGCGCCAGACCGGCGCCTCTGAAAAATTCTGTATGCGAAACAGACTGCTTTTATGTCCGCTTGTTCATCTGCCGGGCGGGCACAGCGCTATGCCGGGATCCGCCGTCGGACACAACGTATCCGAAAACTCCTACATCTTAGTCGTGGTAGGCGAGCAAACTGGTCGCTATCCTAACACCCCCGCGCCCGCCGACGCTAAGTTCACGCAGGCCGTCTCGAAGGTTCAAATTACGAATGAATGCTCTCGCCCGCCGTGCCGCAGGCCTTCTGCTCGGCACATTGTGTTTGCCCCTCGCAGCCATGGCCGCCGATCCTCAACCCACTTCCGAGTTCACGCTGGAAAACGGCCTGAAGGTCGTCGTGCGCGAAGATCACCGCGCCCCGGTCGTGGTGTCCCAGGTCTGGTACAAGGTCGGCTCCAGCTACGAGACGCCTGGCCAGACCGGCCTGTCCCATGCACTGGAACACATGATGTTCAAGGGCAGCTCCAAGGCCGGCCCCGGTGAAGCCTCGTTGATCCTGCGTGACCTGGGCGCCGAAGAGAACGCCTTCACCAGTGACGACTACACCGCTTATTACCAGGTGCTGGCCCGGGACCGCCTGAGCGTGGCCTTCGAGCTGGAAGCCGACCGCATGGCCAGCCTGCGCCTGCCGCCTGAAGAATTCGCCCGGGAAATCGAAGTCATCAAGGAAGAGCGCCGCCTGCGCACCGATGACAAGCCCAACGCCAAGGCCTACGAGCGCTTCAAGGCCATCGCCTACCCGGCCAGCGGCTACCACACGCCGACCATCGGCTGGATGGCCGACCTGGACCGCATGACCGTCCAGGAGCTGCGCCACTGGTACGAATCCTGGTACGTGCCCAACAACGCCACGCTGGTGGTGGTCGGCGACGTGAAACCCGACGAAGTGAAGGCCCTGGCCGAGCGCTTCTTCGGGCCGATCCCGCGCCGTGACGTTCCGCCTTCGAAAAAACCGCTGGAGCTGGCCGAGCCCGGCCTGCGCCAGATTACCGTGCACGTGGCCACCCAGATGCCCAGCCTGATGTACGGCTTCAACGTGCCGAGCCTGTCCACCGCAACCGACCCGCAGTCGGTTAATGCCTTGCGTCTGATTTCCGCCCTGCTCGACGGCGGCTATAGTGCCCGCATTCCGACCCGTCTCGAGCGTGGCGAGGAGCTGGTTACCGGCGCGTCGTCCAGCTATGACGCCTACTCCCGTGGCGACAGCCTGTTCACCATCAGCGCCACGCCGAACATGCAGAAGAAGAAAACCCTGGCGGACACCGAAGCCGGCATCTGGCGCCTGCTCGATGAGCTGAAGAACAAGCCGCCGACCAAGGAAGAGCTCGAGCGGGTTCGTGCCCAGGTCATTGCCGGCCTGGTGTACGAGCGGGATTCGATCACCAGCCAGGCCAGCACCATCGGCGAGCTGGAAACCGTCGGCCTGTCGTGGCGGCTGATCGACCGGGAGCTGACTGACCTGCAAAGCGTCACGCCCGAAGACATCCAGAAAGCCGCACGCACTTATTTCACCCGCGAACGCCTGGCCGTCGCGCACGTACTGCCAGAGGAGAAAGCCCAATGACCCGGCGCATCGAGACACGCTTCGCACCGAAGCGGGCCCCTGCTCTGCTGTTGGCCGTCACCCTCGGGCTGTTCGGCGCCACCCAGACCTTCGCCGAGGAGGCCACCCAGGCACCTGCAGAAACACCAAAAGCCATCGACAAGGTGGCCTCCAGGCTTGAAACCCTCAAGGAACTGGACGGCAAGGCACCTGCCAGGCGCACCTTGAACATCCAGTCGTGGAACACCGCCGAAGGCGCCCGCGTGCTGTTCGTCGAAGCCCACGAACTGCCTATGTTCGACATGCGCCTGCTGTTCGCCGCAGGCAGCAGCCAGGATGGCGCCACACCGGGCATCGCACTGATCACCAACGCCATGCTCAACGAGGGCGTCAAAGGCAAGAACGTCGGCGCCATCGCCGAAGGTTTCGAAGGCCTGGGCGCCGACTTCAACAATGGCTCCTATCGCGACATGGCCATCGCCTCGCTGCGCAGCCTGAGCGCGCCCGACAAACGCGATCCGGCCTTGAAGCTTTTCTCGGAAGTGGTGGGCAAGCCGACCTTCCCGTCCGACTCGCTGGCGCGTATCAAGAACCAGCTGCTGGCCAGCTTCGAATATCAGAAGCAGAACCCCGGCAAACTGGCGGGCGACGAGCTGTTCAAGCGCCTGTATGGCGATCACCCCTACGCGCACCCGAGCATGGGCACCGTCAAGAGCATCACGCCGATCACCCTGGCGCAGCTCAAGGCCTTTCACGCCAAGGCTTATGCCGCTGGCAACGCAGTGATCGCGCTGGTGGGCGATTTGTCTCGCGCCGATGCCGAAGCTGTCGCGGCGCAGGTCTCGGCCTCCCTGCCAAAAGGCCCGGCGCTGGCGAAAACCGTCGCGCCGACCGCGCCCCAGCCGGGCGATACCCATATCGAGTTCCCGTCCAAGCAGACTCACCTGATGCTGGCCGAGCTGGGCATCGACCGCGCCGACCCCGATTACGCCGCGCTGTCGCTGGGCAACTCGATCCTCGGCGGCGGCGGTTTCGGCAGCCGCCTGATGACCGAAGTGCGTGAGAAACGCGGCCTGACCTACGGCGTGTCGTCGGGCTTCACCCCGATGCAGGCCCAGGGGCCTTTCATGATCGGCCTGCAGACCCGCGCCGAACTGAGTGAAAACACCCTCAAGCTGGTCAAGGACATCACCCGCGACTTCCTTGCCAACGGCCCTACCCAGAAGGAACTGGACGACGCCAAGCGCGAGCTGGCGGGCAGCTTCCCGCTCTCGACCGCCAGCAACTCGGCCATCGTTGGCCAATTGGGTGCCATTGGCTTCTATAATCTGCCCCTGAGCTACCTCGAAGATTTCATGACGCAGTCTCAGAGCGTTACGGTCGAGCAGATCAAGGCTGTAATGAACAAACACCTGGACGTTGACAAGCTGGTCGTCGTGACCGCCGGTCCCACCGTCCCGCAGAAGCCTCTGCCACCCCCTACTGATAGACCTGCCGAGCAACCCCTCGGCGTTCCGGAGCACTGATGACCTCGACTTCCAAGCCGCCGCGTATCCACAAAGGCCACAAAATTCACACGGGCCTTGGCCAACTGCGGATCATCGGCGGCGAATGGCGCAGTCGGCGTCTGAGTTTCCCTGACGGCCCGGGCCTGCGCCCGACGCCGGACCGGGTACGTGAAACCCTGTTCAACTGGCTGGCGCCTTATATCGAGGGCGCTCGCGTGCTCGATCCGTTCGCCGGCAGCGGCGCGCTCTACCTCGAAGCGCTGTCACGCGGTGCGAGCATGGGCCTGGCGCTGGACACCAACTCTGCCGCCATTTCCAGCCTGCGCGAGCACCTGGGCACCTTGCGCTGCACCGTGGGCAAGACGTCCACAGGCGATGCATTGCGTTATCTGGAGACACAGCCAGCTGAACAGTTCGACGTGATCTTCCTCGACCCGCCGTTCCACCAGAACCTGCTGGCCCCTGCCTGCACCCTGCTGGAGGAACGCAACTGGCTCGCCGACGACGCCTGGATCTACACCGAGAGCGAAACCGCGCCTTCGACGCTGGGCATGCCGGGCAACTGGCGCCTGCATCGGGAGAAGAAGGCTGGCCAGGTGTACTACGCGCTGTGGGAACGAAGTGGCACCGCTCACTGACAGCCGCCCGTTCGTTCCGGCGACCGGCCTGGGCAACCCTCACCTGCAAACCCTGTGGGGGCCGCTGTGGCGCAAGACCGTTCATCTGGAGCGCCGCCGCGAACGCATCTGGCTCGAAGACGGCGACTTCCTCGACATCGACTGGCATGGCCCCCATGACGCCAAGGTGCCGGTCGTGCTGGTCTTGCACGGGCTGACCGGGTCTTCCAACTCGCCATATGTGGCCGGCCTGCAACAGGCCATGGCCAAACGGGGCTGGACCAGCGCCGCGCTGAACTGGCGTGGCTGCTCGGGCGAACCGAACCTGCTGCCGCGCAGCTACCACTCAGGCGCCAGCGAAGACCTGGCCGCCGTGATCGATCACATCCGCACCGCCCGGCCACTGGCGCCGCTGTATGCGGTTGGCTATTCGCTGGGCGGCAACATCCTGCTCAAGCACCTTGGAGAATCGGGCCTGGACAGCCACCTGCAGGGGGCGGCAGCGGTGTCGGTGCCGTTTCGCCTGGATGAATGTGCAGACCGCATTGGCCAGGGATTTTCCAAGGTCTACCAGCGGCATTTCATGCGCGAGATGGTCGGCTATATCCGCGACAAGCAACGGCGCTTCCAGCATGAAGGCCTGAGCGAGGGGCTGGCGGAACTGGCGGCGCTGGGCTCGCTGGAGAACCTGCGCACCTTCTGGGAGTTCGACGGCAAGGTCACCGCGCCGTTGAACGGCTTTCTCGACGCCCACGACTATTACCGCCGGGCCTCCAGCCGCTACTTTCTGGGAGCGATTCGCACCCCGACCCTGCTGGTGCAGGCGTTGGACGACCCGTTCGTGTTCAGGCACAGCCTGCCCGATGCCAGCGAACTGTCGTCCAGCACCGAGTTCGATTTGCAGAACAAGGGCGGGCACGTGGGCTTTGTCGGTGGCTCGATCAGGACACCGAGTTATTACCTGGAGCAGCGCATTCCGCAGTGGCTGGTGGATGTGCATGGCAGCGAACACTCCCCATTGTAGGAGCGCGCTTGCCCGCGACATCGGTGTATCTGTACCTGATATGGGGGCTGCACACCGCCATCGCGGGCAAGCGCGCTCCTACAGGGGTGTCAAACCTTGCAGGATCGTTCAAGACACACCGCCCGCACCGGCCTACCATCCGGGACATAAGGAGAAAACCCATGTCCCGCTATCCACTCTTCGTTCGCGGCCTTCGAGACAGCGTGCCCATGCTGTTTGGCATCGCGCCGTTCGGCATCATTTTCGGAACTCTGGCCGGCGTCGGCGGCCTGTCGCTGTGGCAGGCGGTCGGGATGTCTTTGTTCGTCTATGCAGGCTCGGCGCAGTTCATCGTCATCAGCCTGATGGGCGCTGGCGCCAGCGCCGTGGTGATCCTGCTGACCACCCTGATCGTCAACCTGCGCCACGTGCTGTACAGCGCCACGCTGCAACCCCAGGTTCAAGGCATGCCACAACGCTGGCGCCTGTTGCTGGCATTCTGGCTGACCGATGAAACCTTCGCCGTGGTGCAGCGTTATTACCTGGTGCACGGCAAATCGCCGCTGGCCCACTGGTACTGGCTGGGGGTGACCTGCTCGCTGTATGCCTGCTGGGTGGGCAGTTCGCTGGTGGGGGTGCTGTTCGGTCAGGCGGTACCGGATATGGCGAGTTGGGGGCTTGAGTTTGCGATGTTGGCGACCTTCATCGGCATCGTCGTGCCCATGCTGCGCAATCAACCACAAGTGGCGGCGGCGCTGGCCGCAGGCGCAGTTGCGCTGATGACCTGGGCATGGCCCTACAAGCTGGGCTTGATGGCCGCGGCGTTCAGCGGGATTGCCGTCGGCGTGATTCTGGAGCGTCGGCAGATCAAGGGTGCCGCGTCTGGCACGGAGGTGCATTCATGAGTTACTGGTGGCTGATTCTGGGCATGACCGCGATCACTTTCCTGATGCGCTACAGCCTGTTCGCCTGGCCGAACCTGCGCTTCCCGCCGGTGGTGCGCCAGGGCCTGCATTACGTGCCCACTGCGGTGCTGACCGCAATCGTGGTCCCCGGCATGCTGCTCCCGGATGGCCAGCACTGGCAGTTGTCGTTGGATAACGCCTACCTGCTGGCCGGCATCATTGCCATTGCCATCGCCGCATTGACCCGCAACCTTTTGGCGACCATCGGCGGCGGGCTGGCGGTGTTCTTCTTGCTGCGCTGGGTGATGGGGCAGATCTAGGATCATTACCGCCCTCAAGACCGCCCCCGCCGGCAAGCCGTGCTGCTACAGGATTGTGGGTGTACGCAAAATCGAGACCCGACCATTTCCCGTAGCAGCCGGGCTTGCCCGCGGGGCGGTGTTCGGCCTTACTCCCCGGTCGCGACGCCGCGCTGGGGATCATTGATCCACTCACTCCACGACCCTGCATACAACCGCCCCAACGGGTAACCCGCCAGGCACAGGGCGAACAGGTTGTGGCACGCCGTCACACCCGAGCCGCAATAG
>Ga0207655_1001041_pt1 | contig 27873 bp, 27 predicted proteins | sample KBSM44metaG_FD_184398 | JGI IMG/M metagenome (GOLD analysis project Ga0207655, IMG submission 184398) | Miscanthus rhizosphere microbial communities from Kellogg Biological Station, Michigan, USA - KBS M4-4 metaG (SPAdes) (version 2) | ecosystem: Host-associated > Plants > Roots > Rhizosphere >... | reverse complement strand
CCGGTGTAACCCGTGCCGCCGACGATACCGACCTTGACCATAAACCTGCCCTCAACGAACCCACTGGAAAGCCGTCGATAATAGGGGCCGCGCGGCCCTGCGACAACCGTCAAGGTGACGTGCGGCGGCTCATGTGTCCCGTCTCGGGCATACGTTCAAGTTTTGGCGAGTGGATTTTGTTGCCAGACAAGGCGCCGCGACGAGTCATAGCCCGCTATGGCGAGGAGCGGCAACGCAGTATGGCGACAAAAGACACCGTCAAAATTGAACAGTTATGTCCGAGACGGGACACTTTCTCTACTATTCGGGCTACCGTGAACCTGGGAATAACCAAAAATGCTTTATCTGTGGCTCAAAGCGCTTCACATCATCAGCATGGTCTGCTGGTTTGCCGGCCTGTTTTACTTGCCGCGCCTGTTCGTCTATCACGCGCAAAGCGAAGACACCGTCAGCAAGGAACGCTTCAGCATCATGGAGCGCAAGCTGTACCGGGGTATCATGGGGCCAGCGATGATCGCCACCCTGGTGTTCGGTATCTGGCTGATCAGCCTCAACCCGAGCGCCTATTTCGGCCAGGGCGCGTGGATGCACGCCAAGCTGACCCTGGTGGTGATCCTGATCGGCTACCACCACATGTGCGGCGCACAGGTAAAACGTTTTGCCCGTGGCGAAAACACCCGCAGCCATGTCTTTTACCGCTGGTTCAATGAAGTGCCGGTTCTGATATTGCTGGCTATCGTAATTCTGGTCGTCGTCCGGCCGTTTTAAATCCAACAGACACGCTCACCCGGGGTACTTCCAATGTCGCTGCCCGCTCTGCTCGAACAACGCTTGCGACTGCCGGTGGTGGCGGCGCCGATGTTCCTGATCTCCAACCCTGAGCTGGTGCTCGCCTGCTGCCGTAATGGCGTGGTGGGCAGTTTCCCTGCGCTGAATCAGCGTGAAAGCAGCGGTTTCAAGGCCTGGCTGGAAGAAATCGAAGCAGGGTTGGCGACACTGGAAAACCCCGCGCCTTACGCGGTGAACCTGATCGTCCACCACAGCAATCCGCGATTGCAGGCGGACCTGGCGATCTGCATCGAACACAAAGTACCGATCGTGATCACCAGCCTCGGCGCCGTGAAGGAAGTGGTCGATGCCGTGCACAGCTACGGTGGCCTGGTGTTTCACGACGTGACGACCCGTCGCCACGCAGAAAAAGCCGCCGAAGCCGGTGTCGACGGTTTGATTGCCGTTGCCGCGGGGGCCGGTGGTCACGCCGGGACCTGGAGCCCGTTTTCGCTGATCGCCGAGATTCGCCAGTTTTTCGACAAGACCCTGCTGCTGGCTGGCTGCCTGAACCATGGCCACGAGATTCTTGCCGCGCAATTGCTCGGTGCGGATCTGGCCTACTTCGGTACGCGATTTATCGGCACCACCGAAAGTCATGCGCCTGACGCCTACAAGGAGATGCTCCTGACTGCCAGAGCCGCGGACATCGTCCATACTCCAGCGGTGTCTGGGGTTCCGGCAAGCTTCATGCGTCAGAGCCTGGAGGCCGCCGGTTTCGACATGGCGGCGCTGCAAAGCAAGGGCGAGGTGGACTTCGGCTCCAAGCTCAAGCCGTTGAACGATGAAGCCAAAGCCTGGAAAACCGTGTGGTCTGCGGGCCAGGGTGTCGGGGAAATCGAGGATCTGCCGAGTGTCGACCAACTGGTCGAACGTCTCGGCACCGAATACCGCAAGGCGCTGGAACTGGCGGCAGCACTGCCCAAGCGCTGGCCGCGCTGACAGGAAAGTTTGGCCAGCCCAACCCGGCCGGCCTTAAACTCCCTCTTGTTACACTTTCCATTACAACTCTCGCGACAAGGATGCCTCGGCCATGAGCGAAAACCGTTTCAAGATCGTCTTCGATGGTGCTTTGCTGCCCGGTGTTGATGCCACCACCGCCAAGCTCAATCTCGCCGAGCTGTTCAAAAGCGATGTCGCAGCCATCGAACGCCTGTTCAGTGGCCGGACGGTTGCGCTCAAACGCGAACTGTCACACGCCGACGCGCAAACTTATCTTCAGGCGCTGACGAAAACCGGCATCGATGCCCGAATCGAAGCCGAACCCTCGATCGAGCTGAACCTGTCCGACGTTCACGTCAGCCCACCGCCATCGGCAGAGCCCGATTCCCCCTACGCTCCGCCACGCGCCACGGTCGGCGAAGCGCTGCCGGAGTTCGCCACACTCAAGGCATTCAGTTTCAGTGGCCGCATCGGCCGACTGCGCTTTCTGGCCTGGACAATGGCTCTGACGCTGGTGACGTTGGGCATTGGCTCGGTGCTGGCCATTTTCGGCTTCGGCCTCATCAGCACCAACTCGACTGCCGGCCTGATTGTCGCGGGTCTGCTGGCCGTTATTCTGATCGTGATACTCGCGTTCATCAGCATTCAGTTCAGTGTGCAGCGCCTGCACGATATCGGCTGGTCTGGATGGCTCTGGCTGTTGAACCTTGTGCCGTTCGTGGGGGGCGCTTTCCCGTTCGTGATAATGATCGTGCCGGGTAACAACACTGCCAATCGATATGGCGCACCGCCGCCGCCCAACAGCAATGCAGTCAGGGTACTGGCTTCATTGTGGCTGGTGTTTATTGCGATCATGTTCGTTGGCGGGCTGACCGGAGGTCTCACGGCAATTCAGGATGAGTACGAAAGCGCCACTGATAGCGCCTATCAAAGCAGCTCCGTGACCACCGATGAAGTCGAAGCTGCGCCCGTCGAAGTCGACTCGGCAGCAGATTCAACCGACGATGCAGCCGAAGCGGCCCAGCCCCCTGTAGACTCTGCAAAAGAATGAACAGCGCTCCCCGCCCGTGACACCTGCGTCGCTGGCGCGGAGCTGTTGCGATGGAGAACTGCATGACCCGTTACGCTCTGATCACTGGCGCTTCCAGCGGCATCGGCCTGGCAATGGCCGAAGCGCTGGCCCGGCGCGGCCGCAGCCTGCTATTGGTGGCCCGACAGCGTGATCAGCTGGAAAGTATTGCGATTGAACTGACTCAACGTTTTGGCGTGGAAGTTTTGTTTCGTGCCTGTGACCTGGGTGAACCGTTGCGCCTGTCCGGATTTCTACTGGAGCTGGAGGAAGGTGAGCGGCAAATCGATCTGCTGGTCAACTGCGCCGGCATCGGTACCTGTGGCCCATTCCTGGCCCAGGACTGGATGACCGAGCAGGACCTGATCGAAGTGAACATCCTGGCCCTCACTCGCTTGTGTCATGCCATTGGTAACAGCATGGCCTTGCAGGGCGGCGGGCAGATTCTGAACGTCGCCTCGGTTGCGGCGTTCCATCCCGGCCCCTGGATGAGCACTTATTACGCCAGCAAGGCTTATGTGCTGAATTTTTCCGAAGGCTTGCGCGTCGAACTGAAAAAATGCGCGGTCAAGGTGTCGGTGCTCTGCCCCGGCCCGACCCGCACGGCGTTTTTTCGCACCGCGCAACTGAACACCGACAAGCTGGGCGAGAGCAAATTGCTGATGAGCCCAGAGGAAGTCGCGCTCTACACCGTGCGCGCCCTGGAGAAAAATCGCGCCATTATCATCCCCGGTCGCCTGAATCGCTGGTTCGCCTTCTTGCCACGGCTCGGCTCGCGCTGGCTGACCCGGACAATCGCGGGCATGGTCAATAAGGCGTACTGCCCGCGCTGACCAGCCTTCAAGGTAAAAAACTGGGCTCAGGCAGGGCCCATGCGTACACTCAAGCCAGCCAAACAACGGAGAAAACAGCTGTGGATACTCTGTTCACCAAGATCATCAACCGGGAAATCCCGGCGAAGATCATTTACGAGGACGACCAGGTACTGGCCTTCCACGACATCGCCCCACAGGCCCCCGTGCATTTCCTGGTGGTCCCGAAGAAACCGGTGCGCACCCTTAACGATCTCACCGAGGACGATAAGGCTCTGGCCGGGCATATTCTGTTCACCGCGCAGCGTCTGGCTCTGGAACTGGGCTGTGAAGAAGGTTTCCGGGTGGTCATGAACTGCAATGAATTGGGCGGGCAGACCGTTTATCACATTCATATGCACGTGCTGGGTCAGCGCCAGATGCACTGGCCTCCGGGCTGATTGCAAGCAGTACCGGTTTATGTGGCGAGGGCGCTTGCTCCCTCGCCACAGATGACCCAGCGCAAACCCTCCCCGGCCGATTGGGTTAAACTGGCCGCCGAGATTCTTCCCGGAGGTCAGCATGACTACCCAACGTCACTACTCGCCAATTGACCGTCTTCTGCTGCAAGCCGATGCCGCGATGCGTACTTTGCTGCCCTTCAGCGGTCAGCCCTACCGTCCGTCGCCTGCCATTGTGCAGCCGGATGCGCAAATGAACGACGAGGACACCCGGCACGTCGCCGGTTTGATGCGCATCAACCATACCGGCGAAGTCTGTGCCCAGGCGCTGTATCAAGGTCAAGCCCTGACCGCCAAGTTGCCGCAAGTGCGCGCTGCCATGGAACATGCCGCCGAAGAAGAAATCGATCATCTAGTCTGGTGCGAACAGCGCATCCACCAGTTGGGCAGCCACACCAGCATTCTCAATCCGCTGTTCTACGGAATGTCGTTCGGGATTGGCGCGGTGGCCGGGTTGATCAGCGACAAAGTCAGCCTGGGTTTCGTTGCCGCCACCGAGCATCAGGTTTGCAAACACCTGAACGAACACCTTGAACAACTGCCCGCCGAGGACGAAAAATCCCGGGCGATCCTTGAGCAGATGCGCATTGATGAAGAACATCACGCCGAAAGTGCGCTGGATGCTGGAGGGTTCCGTTTTCCTGCGCCGGTGAAGTTCGGAATGAGTCTGCTGGCCAAGGTGATGACCAAGAGCACTTATCGGATCTGACGGTTGCGTTGTTTGATCGGGCCTCTTCGCGGACAACAGCAATGAAAAAGGCGACTACCTTGCGGTAGTCGCCTTTTTTTGTACTCGGAACTCTCAGCTCGGCATGTTGCGCGCGTAGAAGATTTCAAGCATTTCGTGTTTTACACGCTCAGTCACCTGGGCACGCTGCTCAGAGGACAGGTTGCTGGTGGCGTCGCCGAACAGGTAGTTATCCAGTTCGAAGTTCTTCAACAGCATTTTGGTGTGGAACAGGTTTTCCTGATACACGTTCACGTCGGTCATCTGGTACGCGTCGCGGGTGTCTTCGGAGAGGTAGTTCTGGATCGAGTTGATCTCGTGGTCGATGAAGTGTTTCTTGCCTTCAACGTCACGGGTGAAGCCGCGCACGCGGTAATCCACAGTCACGATATCCGAATCGAACTGGTGAATCAGAAAATTGAGCGCCTTGAGCGGTGAAATGACGCCACAGGTCGACACGTCGATGTCCACACGGAACGTCGCGATACCGTCCACCGGATGGATTTCCGGGTAGGTGTGCACCGTGATGTGGCTCTTGTCGAGGTGGGCCAGGATGATTTCGGGCAACGGGCCCGGAGACTCTTCAATCTGACTGTCGGTGGGGGTTACCGGCTCTTCAGAGATCAGAATCGTGACGCTGGCGCCCTGGGGTTCATAGTCCTGACTGGCGATGTTCAGGATATTGGCACCAATGATATCGACAACTTCTGTGAGGATCTGCGTCAGGCGCTTGGCGTTGTACTCTTTATTGATGTACTCGACGTAAGCCTGCTGGTCTTGCGGGGTTTCCGCGTAGCAGATGTCATAGATGTTGAAGCTCAAGGTCTTTGTCAGGTTATTGAACCCGTGGAGCTTGAGTTTGCTTTTCACCGTTAAAAACTCTCTATGTATTGCGGGCTGGCCGCGTGATCAAGCATGCCCGTCAGATGCGAACGACGCACCTGCGTAGGACGGTTAACACCTCTTCGCGATGGCGATTTTGGTTGTCTGTTCAGGCAAGCGACCTGTCGGGTGACCGATCACTGCCCTGAAAAAAGTGGCGCATTATGCAGACGTCAGCTATGGATCACCAGAGTCTGCACCGCTTTTATGATAGTTGAATGTCGATTCAACCGAGCTCGATAATCTCGTAGTCGTGGGTAATCGCCACGCCAGCCGCGCCGAGCATGATCGAGGCCGAGCAGTACTTCTCGGCCGACAGCTCGATGGCGCGCTTGACCTGGGCTTCTTTCAGCCCGCGTCCCTTGACCACGAAGTGCATGTGGATCTTGGTGAACACCTTCGGATCTTCGGTCGCACGCTCGGCTTCGAGGAAGGCTTCGCAGCTTTCGACGGCCTGACGCGACTTCTTGAGGATGCTGACCACATCGAAATTGCTGCAACCACCAACACCCAGCAGGAGCATTTCCATCGGGCGGACACCCAGGTTGCGACCGCCGGCATCGGGCGGACCGTCCATGACCACGACATGACCGCTGCCGGATTCACCGAGGAACATGGCTTCGCCTGCCCATTGGATGCGTGCCTTCATCGCCAAGACTCCACTGTATAAAAAAGGGTCGCCAGCTTAGCACAGGGCCCTTGATTGGCAGCGCTTCGCCTTCCTAGGACATAACCGTATGGGTCGTAGGTAAATTCTCGAATCTTGAAGGAATGTGTCTGTTAAGCTGACGCCAATTCACTGGCGCTTAGCCAGCTTTGTAGCGAACAAAAAACCAGGCTTCACCAGCCCCCTACAAAAAACAAACATACCGTGCAGTCTTTTCGGGATACAACCATGGTTGCTATTACCCCCATATCCAAAATCAAGAACCTCGACAAACTGTTGATGCACTGCCAGCGCCGTCGCTATGCCGCCAAGAGCAACATCATTTGTGCCGGCGACCGCTCGGACACGTTGTTCTTCATCATCAAGGGTTCGGTGACCATCCTGATCGAGGATGACGACGGCCGTGAAATGATCATTGCCTACCTCAACTCCGGCGACTTCTTCGGTGAACTGGGTCTGTTCGAGCAAGCCGGGCTGGAACAGGAGCGCAGCGCCTGGGTTCGCGCCAAAGTCGAATGCGAAGTCGCGGAAATCAGCTACGCGAAATTCCGCGAGTTGTCTCAACAGGATCCAGACATTCTTTACGTGCTCAGCGGACAAATCGCACAACGCCTGCGCAATACCACGCGCAAGGTCGGCGACCTGGCGTTCTTCGACGTGACCGGCCGCGTGGCGCGCTGCCTGCTGGAGCTGTGCAAGCAGCCAGACGCCATGACCCACCCGGATGGCATGCAGATCAAGGTGACCCGCCAGGAGATCGGCCGGATTGTCGGTTGTTCCCGTGAGATGGTCGGCCGCGTGCTCAAGGATCTGGAAGAACGCAACCTGGTCGACGTCAAAGGCAAGACCATGGTGGTCTTCGGTACGCGCTAGGCTCTGAAAACCGAAGCCTGGAACACTTAAGCCCCGAGCACTTCTGCCAGCATTTTGCGATACAACGCATCGAGCCGTTCCAGTGCATCGGGAGCGGCAAATTTTTCATGCAGGGCAATGTGGCTTTCTGCGCGAACCCGCTGTTCCAGACCGCAGGCTTCGTTGAAACGATTGACCGCCGCGACCATTGACTCTCGCTCGTTATCGATCAGCATCGCCCCGTGCACCAGCCCGACCGGACGCTGACCGCCCTTGCTCTGCCGCCAGCGCTGAGCGGTACCGACCATCTTGCGACCATCGAGGTTGACGTTGAAACGGCCATCGCAGAACGCGCCTTCAATTTCGCCCACGGACGACACACCACCCAACTCGTCAAGCAGCTGGCAAATCGGGTCACAGAGTCGGCGATAGGCGGTTTCGATCCGGTTCTGGTCACCCTCGCTACGCGGTGGCGCGTAGACCAGCGCGATGTTGAGGGTCGATGCCGATTGCGGCACCGGCTCGCCGCCGGTTTCGCGCAGCAGTACCGGCCAACCGGCAGCGGCTGATATCTCGCACGCCGCCTCGAAACCCGGCAAGCGATTCAAGCGGCGCGGCATGACCAATGCCTGGTCTGTGGGTTGCCAGAATAACAAGCCGAACTCCGAATCACCGGTGCACACATGGGCCAACAGGTCCTGTTCGGCGAGCAGGCCGGCTTCGATGGTCAGAGAGGTTGGCTGGGACATGGACGACTCCGTAAGACATGAAGTCTTTGGGGGGCTTGATGACCTACTCGCGGGCAAACCCGCTCCCACAGGGGATCGGGTTGCCTGCGAAAATGTGTTCAGTCGAGCGTAGAGCCGCTCACTGGAACACCGCGCTCAGGAAAGAACAGGCGCTGCAGTTCAGTACCCGGACTTTCGGCGCGCATGAACGCTTCGCCGACCAGGAACGCATACACGTCGCTGATTTCCATCAGCTCGACATCGGCGCGGTTAAGAATGCCACTCTCGGTGACCACCAGACGATTACGCGGAATACGCGGCAACAAGTCGAGGGTGGTTTCCAGGCTGACCTCGAAGGTGTGCAGGTTGCGGTTGTTCACGCCCACCAGCGGCGTGTCGAGGGTTTTCAAGGCCCGCTCCAGCTCGTCGCCATCGTGGACTTCCACCAGCACATCGAGGCCGACACTTTTGGCCACGGCCGCCAGCTCGGCCATTTTCACGTCATCCAGTGCGGAGACGATCAACAGCACGCAATCAGCGCCCAGGGCGCGGGACTCGATGATCTGGTACGGATCGATCATGAAGTCTTTGCGGATCACCGGCAGCTTGCACGCCGCCCGGGCTTGTTGCAGATACGCATCCGCACCCTGGAAGTAGTCGATGTCGGTGAGCACCGACAGGCAAGTAGCCCCGCCCTTCTCGTAACTCCTGGCAATGTCCGCAGGCACGAAGTTCTCGCGAATCACGCCCTTGCTTGGCGAAGCTTTCTTGATTTCAGCAATCACCGCCGGCTGTTTCTTCTTGGCCTGATCGATCAATGCCTTGGCGAAACCACGGGGTGCATCGGCCGCCTTGGCCAGGTTTTCCAGCTCTGCCAGGCTCACACGAGCGCTACGCTCGGCGATTTCCTGGACTTTGCGGGCCAGAATTTTTTCCAGAACCGTCGGTACACTCATCCCTCATTCTCCACTTTGAATACCGCGGTAAATGCACCCAACTCCTCAAGTTTTTCCCGAGCGAGGCCTGTGTGCAGCGCATCGTGCGCCAGGGCAACGCCTTCTTTCAAACTGCTGGCATGGTCGGCGGCGTACAGCGCGGCGCCGGCATTGAGCACGATCATCTCGGCGGCTTTCTGACCGTTCTCGGTCTTGCGCTTGCCCAAGGCATCGCGAATCAGTTCCAGGGAAGCCGCCGGGCTTTCCACCGACAGACCGTGCAGGCTCTGGCTCTTCATCCCCAGATCTTCGGGCTCGACCCAATACTCGGTGATCTGGTCATTCTTCAACTCCGCGACAAAGGTCGGGGCCGCCAGGCTGAACTCGTCCAGGCCATCCTTGGAGTGCACCACCAGCACGTGTTTGCTGCCCAGGCGCTGCAAGACTTCGGCCAATGGCCGGCACAACGCCTGACTGAACACACCCACCACCTGGTGTTTCACACCGGCCGGATTCGTAAGCGGGCCGAGCATGTTGAACAAGGTGCGCAAGCCCAGCTCGCGGCGCGGACCGGCGGCGTGCTTCATGGCGCTGTGATGAGTCTGGGCAAACATGAAACCGATACCGACGTTGTCGATGCAGCGTGCAACCTGAACCGGGGTCAGGTTCAGGTAGATACCGGCTGCTTCCAGCAAATCGGCGCTGCCGCTTTTGCCCGACACTGCACGGTTACCGTGCTTGGCCACGGTGCAACCAGCCGCTGCGACCACGAATGAGGAAGCAGTCGAGACGTTGAAGATATTGGCCCCGTCGCCGCCGGTGCCGACCACATCGACCACGCCGTCGAGGGTGTTGAGTTCGACCTTGTCCGCCAACTCGCGCATCGCCGTCACGGCGCCGACGATCTCGTCGATGCTTTCGCTCTTCATGCGCATAGCCATCATGAACGCGCCGATCTGCGCATCCGTGCATTGCCCAGTCATGATTTCGCGCATGACATCACGCATTTCATCGGTACTGAGATCGAGGTGGCCGACGATACGGCTCAGGGCTGTCTTGATATCCATGGAAAGTCCTTAGCGCGTGCCGCCAGTTTGTTTGAGGAAGTTGGCGAACAGCTCGTGCCCCTGTTCGGTGAGGATAGACTCGGGGTGGAATTGCACACCCTCGATGTTCAGCGTCTTGTGACGCAGGCCCATGATCTCATCCACCGAGCCGTCTTCGAGCTGGGTCCAGGCAGTCAGCTCCAGGCAATCGGGCAGGGTTTCGCGCTTGACGATCAGCGAATGGTAGCGGGTGACCGTCAACGGGCGATTCAGACCTTCGAATACGCCCTTGTCCTCGTGAAATACCGGGCTGGTCTTTCCGTGCATGACCTGACGGGCACGGACCACATCGCCGCCAAACGCCTGGCCGATGGATTGGTGACCCAGGCAAACGCCGAGAATCGGCAGCTTGCCGGCGAAGTATTTGATCGCTTCGATGGAAATACCGGCTTCGGTCGGGGTGCAAGGACCGGGAGACACGACGATGCGCTCAGGCTTGAGGGCTTCGATTTCGGCAATGGTGAGTTCATCGTTGCGCACGACTTTGACCTCGGAGCCTAGCTCGCCGAGGTATTGCACAACGTTGTAAGTAAAAGAGTCGTAGTTATCGATCATCAGCAACATGGCGTTAAGAACCTCTTGAATTCACTGACTTTTAATACGGCCTTCGAATGATTTACCCGCAGTGCGCTGCGCTTTGACGGGTGCTGGAGTGGCGCCAGCAAAGCGGCATTTCGTACAGGTAAAGAAGGCAAAGCGGTACAGGTCCGGCCAGGCCGGCAGAAAAGATTCAGGCGCGCCAACGCCAACGGGCGTGTGCCTTGATGACTTGATCCAGGAGTTTGCTGACGATCAACACGGGAAAGGTCTCATTCATACGTCTGGGCACAGTAACGTAGCTGGGCAGAGCGTGCAATATGGCCGGAGCGACAGCTCGCGAAACAATCGAAGGGTTAGCGACAGATGGCAAAAAGCTGGAAGTTTTTTGGCGGTGTCGAGAGCGGCCGAAGCACAAGATCAAAAGATTAAAAGGGGAATGACAGGCATAAAAAAACGCGGCGCCCTCGCAGGCACCGCGTTTTCTATGTGGATCAGTTTTCCGGGGTTTGTTCGGCCAGGGCCACGGCGCGGAACATCGCGCGACGCTTGTTCAGGGTTTCTTCCCATTCCAGCGCCGGTACCGAGTCGGCGACGATGCCGCCACCGGCCTGCACATGCAGTTCACCGTTCTTGATCACGGCGGTGCGAATCGCAATCGCGGTGTCCATGTTGCCGTTCCAGGCGAAGTAACCGACCGCGCCGCCATAGACGCCCCGCTTGACCGGTTCCAGCTCGTCGATGATTTCCATCGCGCGAATCTTCGGTGCGCCGGACAAGGTGCCGGCCGGCAGGATCGCCCGCAGTGCGTCCATCGCTGTCAGCCCGGCCTTCAATTGGCCGGTGACGTTGGACACGATGTGCATCACGTTGGAATAACGCTCGATGACCATCTTCTCGGTGAGCTTCACCGAACCGATTTCCGAGACGCGCCCAGTATCGTTGCGGCCCAGATCGATCAGCATCAAGTGTTCGGCGATTTCCTTGTCGTCCGACAGCAGGTCTTTTTCCAGCGCCAGGTCCGCCTCTTCGTTGGCCCCGCGTGGGCGAGTGCCAGCAATCGGGCGCACGGTGATCAGGTTGTCTTCGACCCGCACCAGCACTTCCGGCGAACTGCCGACGACGTGGAAGTCGCCGAAGTTGAAGAAGTACATATACGGCGTCGGGTTGAAGCAACGCAGCGCCCGGTAAAGATCGATAGGCGCAGCCTTGAAGTCGATCGACATGCGCTGGGACGGCACGACCTGCATGCAGTCACCGGCCAGGATGTATTCCTTGATGGTGTCGACGGCTTTCTCGTAATCGTCCTGGGTGAAACTCGAACGAAACACTGGATCGGCCGATTGCTGCTTGCTGAAGTCCAGGCCACGGCGCGGAGTGATTGGCTGACGGAGTTGTTCCAGCAGCGCTTGCAGACGCGCCTGACCTTGTTCGAAGGCATCTTCCTGCGACGGATCGGCCAGGACAATCGCATGCATCTTGCCGGCGAGGTTGTCGAACACCACCACCGCATCGGACACCATCAGCAGAATGTCCGGCACGCCCAGCGGATCCGGGTTCGGGCATTTGCCTAGACGCTTCTCCACATAACGCACGCAGTCGTAACCGAAGTAACCCACCAGACCGCCGTTGAAGCGCGGCAGCCCGGCAATTGTCGGCACGTTGTAGCGTGCCTTGAAGGCTTCGACGAAAGCCAGTGGGTCTTCAACGTCGTGGCTTTCGATCTCGACACCGTCGTGGGTCACGCTGACGTGGTGATCGTGAACCCGCAATACGGTGCGGCACGGCAGGCCGATGATCGAGTAGCGGCCCCACTTCTCGCCGCCCTGCACCGACTCCAGCAGATAGGAGTTCGGCTCGTCGGCCAGTTTCAGGTAGATCGACAGCGGCGTGTCGAAGTCGGCCAGGGTTTCGCAGGCAAGCGGGATGCGGTTGTAGCCGGCAGCGGCCAAACGCAGGAATTCTTCGCGAATCATGAGGTGCCTCGTGGCTTGAGGGTCTAACGGTCAGGTATGCAAACGCGCCGGTACGCCGGCCAGGAACAAGTCAGGCGCGCCAACGCCAGCGGGCCAGGGCCTTGATGACTTTCATCCAGAGTTTGCGAGTGACCACCACGATGGCGTTTCCAGCAGGGGGTTGAACAGCGTCGGGCAACGTTATCTCAGCGGCCGGATCCAGGCAACCGGGAATTAGTTTGCGCAGATCATCGATCACCAGCGCCGGCGACTCTTCGGCAATCGGCCGGCCATGGTTATAGCCGTAACTGAGCCCCACACATTTGACCCCCGCCGCTTTCGCCGCCAGCACATCGCTACGCGAGTCGCCGACGAACAATGATTGCGACGCCGGAATGTTGGCCATTTTCATCACAAAAAACAGCGCAGCCGGATCAGGTTTCTGTTGTGGCAAGGTGTCGCCACCGATGATCCATTTGAAGTAACGGCCGATCTTCATCTGATCCAGCAACGGCGCGACGAAGCGCTCCGGCTTGTTGGTGATCAGCGCCATCGCCACGCCCTGCTTGTGCAGCCATTTCAGGGTGTCGCGCACACCGGGATAGACCACGGTCAGCTCATGCCCCTCACCGTAGGCTTCCATGAAAATCTGCAGTGCACCCTCGGCTTCGCCATCATCGACCGACGAATGATCGATGCCGCCGGCCAGTGCACGGCGCACCAGCACCGGCGCGCCGTTGCCGACCCACTCACGCACCGGTTCGATGCCGACCGGGTCACGCCCGAGCTTGAGCAGCATGTTATCCACAGCCGCTGCGAGGTCAGGGACCGAATCGACCAGCGTGCCATCCAGATCGAACATCACCAGCCGCGGCAGACGCCCCGGGAACAGCTGCTCAAAACCGCTCATGGGCGAGCCAGCGCCAGTTCGGAGCGCATTTTTTCAATCACTTCCTGGTAGTTCGGCGCATTGAAGATCGCCGAGCCGGCCACGAAAGTGTCGGCGCCCGCAGCGGCGATTTCGCGAATGTTGTTCACGTTCACCCCGCCGTCGATTTCCAGGCGAATGTCACGTCCGGAAGCATCGATCAGCGCCCGAGCCTCACGCAGCTTGTCGAGGGTGGCTGGAATGAACTTCTGCCCGCCGAAGCCCGGGTTGACGCTCATCAGCAGGATCATGTCGACCTTGTCCATCACGTACTTGAGCACGTCCAGCGGGGTCGCCGGGTTGAACACCAGGCCCGCCTTGCAGCCGCCTTCGCGGATCAGTTGCAGGGAACGGTCGACGTGCAGCGTGGCTTCCGGGTGGAAGGTGATGTAGGTCGCACCGGCTTCGATGAAGTCACCGACGATGCGGTCCACCGGACTGACCATCAGGTGCGCGTCGATCGGCGCGGTCACGCCGTACTTGCGCAGCGCGGAGCAGACCATCGGGCCGATGGTCAGGTTCGGCACGTAGTGGTTGTCCATGACATCGAAGTGCACGAAGTCGGCGCCGGCGGCCAGGACGTTGTCCACTTCCTCGCCCAGGCGGGCGAAGTCGGCGGAGAGAATCGACGGAGCAATAACGAAGGGCTGCATGACGCACCTTTTCTGAGCAGAATCACGATGGCGCGCATTGTATACCTCATGCTTTGACGCGCGCACCGTGCTGCGATGATTGGGGCAAGTCCTAATAGGCCGCTCGGTAAATCTTCTCGATATCGGTGGCGCTCAACTTGCGCGGATTGTTGCGCATCAGGCGTTCGGTGCCAGCGGCTTCCACGGCCATGGCCGGGATCGCCTCCTCGGGCACCCCGAAACTGCGCAGACCTCGCGGGATCTCCACGGCGGCGCACAGCTCGGTCATCGCCTCCACGGCTTTATCCGCCGCCTCACTGGCGCTCAGATGAGCGGTCTTCACCCCCATGGCCTCGGCAATATCCTGCATGCGTTCCACGCAGGCCATCTTGTTCCAGGTCATGACATACGGCAGCAGCAAGGCATTGCTGACACCATGGGCAATGTTGAAACGCCCACCCAGCGGATACGCCAACGCATGCACCGCACCGACCCCGGCATTGCCGAACGCCATGCCGGCCATCAGGCTGGCGGTGGCCATGTCTTCGCGGGCTTGCAGGTGGGCGGGATTGGCGTAAGCCTTGGGCAGCGCCTTGGTAATCAGTTTGATCGCGCCAATGGCCAAGGCATCGGTGATGGGCGAGGCGTTGAGCGACAGGTAGGACTCGATGGCGTGCACCAGCGCATCGACGCCACTGGCGGCGGTGACACTGCGCGGGCAGGTCAGGGTCATTTGCGGGCTGACCAGCGCCACGTCCGGCAACAGGTAATCGCTGATGATGCCCATCTTCAGCTGCGCGACCTTGTCGGAGAGGATGGCCACGTTGGTCACTTCCGAACCGGTGCCAGCGGTGGTCGGGATGGCGATCAGCGGCGGGCCTTTGCGCGGCACCTGATCGATGCCGAACAAATCCTCCAGCGCGCCGTGATAACCGGCATAGGCGGCAACACTCTTGGCGATGTCGATGGCGCTGCCGCCGCCGAGGCCGATCAGCCCGTCATGCCCACCCTCACGGTAAACCCGCATGCAATCTTCGACGATGGCGATTTCCGGGTCCGGCAACACCCGGTCGAAAATCTCATAACTGCGCTCGCCCAGCTGCGCCAGCGCCAGCTCCACCGTGCCGGACTTGACCAGCGCGGCATCGGTGACGATCAGCGGGTTGTCGATGTCCAGACGTGTGAGCTCGGCCGCCAGTTGCTCGATGGCACCTGCGCCGGTGATCAGTTTGTGAGCGATTTTGAAAGAGGAAAGACTCATGTGCGCAGCCTCTTATAGATAGGGGAGCTGGGCACAATAGTAGCTGGGGATTGGGGTTTGTCTGCTATTAAGTTGGTGAATGATCGAGGTGCTTCTGTCGATCGTTCCCACGCTCGCGCGGGAACGATCACAGTTGGCGTCAGGCTTGGGCGGTACGCAGTTTTTCGCTGCGCCCACGCAGCCATTCCAGGGTCAGCAACAGGATCACCGAGAATGCGATCAGCAGCGTCGCGGCAGCGGCGATTGTCGGGCTGAGGTTTTCGCGGATGCCGCTGAACATCTGCCGAGGCAAGGTCGCTTGTTCGGGACCGGCGAGGAACAGCGTCACCACCACTTCATCGAACGAGGTAGCGAAGGCAAACAGCGCACCGGAAATCACCCCCGGCGCAATCAACGGCAAGGTCACCCGGCGGAACGTCGTCAGCGGCGAAGCTCCCAGGCTGGCCGCGGCCCGCACCAGGTTCTGGTTGAACCCCTGCAAGGTCGCCGATACCGTGATGATCACGAACGGCACGCCCAGCACGGCGTGCACCACGATCAACGAGGTATAGCTGTTGCCGAACCCCAGTGGCGCGAAGGTCAGGTAACTGGCCACACCAATGATCACCACCGGCACCACCATCGGCGAAATCACCAGCGCCATCACCAGCGCCTTGCCCGGGAAGTCGCCACGGGTCAGGCCGATCGCCGCCAGCGTACCGAAGATCATCGCCAGCACGGTCGCTGCCGGAGCCACGATCATGCTGTTCTTCAACGAACGCATCCATTCCGCCGAGGCAAAAAAGTCCTGATACCAGTGCAGCGAGAAGCCTTGCAGCGGGTAGACCAGAAAACTCCCTGAGTTGAACGACAGCGGAATGATCACCAGCACCGGCAAGATCAGGAACAACAAAATCAAGCCGCAGAGAATCCGCAAGCTGTAGAACCACACCCGTTCGATGGGCGACATATAAGGACTCAGCATTTCACTCTCCCCTTAGCTCAGGCGCAGGCGACTGGCGCCCACCAGCCAGCTGTAAATCAGATAAAGCACCACGGTCGCCAGCAGCAACAGTCCACCGAGCGCGGTCGCCATGCCCCAGTTGATGCTGGTGTTGGTGTAGAAGGCGACGAAGTAACTGACCATCTGATCGTTCGGGCTGCCCAGCAACGCCGGGGTGATGTAGTAGCCGATGGCGAGGATGAACACCAACAGGCAACCGGCGCCAACACCGGCATAGGTCTGCGGGAAGTACACCCGCCAGAAACTGGCGAACGGGTGGCAGCCCAGGGAAATCGCCGCACGCATGTAAGTCGGCGAGATACCTTTCATCACGCTGTAGATCGGCAGAATCATGAACGGCAGCAGGATGTGCACCATCGAGATGTAGACCCCGGTGCGGTTGAACACCAGCTCCAGCGGCTTATCGATGACGCCCATGGCCATCAGGCCGCTGTTGATCAAGCCGCCCGATTGCAGCAACACGATCCACGCCGCGACCCGAACCAGAATCGAGGTCCAGAACGGCAACAGCACCAGAATCATCAGCAGGTTGCTTTGGCGCGAGGGCAGGTTCGCCAGCAGGTAGGCCAGCGGATAAGCAAGCACCAGGCAGATCATGGTGATGATCAGGCCCATCCAGAACGTACGGGCAAAGATGTCGAGGTAGATCGCCTGATCGGGAGTGGCCCGGGCCAGTTCGCCGAGGTCGTCGATACGGTGATCGACGGCGGCCAGCAGGTAATAAGGCGTCACACCACTGGTGTTGCGGCGCACCACCTGCCAATAGGCCGGATCGCCCCAGCGTTCGTCGAGTCCTTCCAGCGCTTCTTTATAAGAAGCAGGCTCCGTGGCGAACGGCAAGGCGCGCGCGGTTTTGGTCAGCAGGCTGCGGTAGCCGGCCAACTCCATGTTCAAGCGCTTGGACAAATCACCCAAGGTCTGATTCTTGCGGGCTTCGGCGAGGTCTTCGCTGGCGGCCTTGTACACAGGCTCTGCCGGCAGGCCTCGGCCATCCCAACTGGCGATGGCTGCCACAGTGCGCGGCATCACGCCGACCACTTCCGGGTTACCGACGCTTTTGTAGAGCAGCGCCACGATCGGCACCAGGAACACCAGCAACAGAAACAGCACCAACGGCGCGATCAAGGCTTGTGCTTTCCAGCGGTTGATTCGCTCGGCGTGCTTTAGCCGCTGCTTCAAGGTGGGGTCGGTGCCCGCGTTCACGGGAACGGCGATAGCCATGGCGTACTCCGGAAATCTTTGATCGTTACAGAGGGTGGCACTCCATAACTGGGAGGCCACCTCTGTTCTTGTTAGCTACACATCAGCCCCTGTAGGAGAGGCAAGCCCACAGTGTTGTGGTTACTTGGCAGCCCAGGAATTGAAGCGCTGCTCCAGTTGCTCGCCGTTGTCAGCCCAGAAGCTGACGTCGATCTGCACCTGGTTGGCGATGTTTTCCGGGGTGGTCGGCATGTCTTTCAGGACATCCTTGGACAGCAATGGCACTGCCTGGGTGTTGGCCGGGCCGTAGGCGATGTTTTCCGAGTAGGTCTTCTGCTGTTGCGGCTGTACCGAGAAGGCGATGAATTTCTTCGCAGCTTCAGCACGGGTCTTGTCCAGACCTTTTGGAATCGCCCACGCGTCGAAGTCGTAGATGCCGCCGTTCCACACCACTTTCAGGTTGCTTTCTTTTTGTACCGCGGCGATCCGGCCGTTGTAGGCCGAGCTCATGACCACGTCACCGGAGGCGAGGTATTGCGGCGGTTGTGCGCCGGCTTCCCACCACTGGATGCTTGGCTTGAGTTCATCGAGTTTCTTGAACGCGCGGTCCTGGCCATCTTTGCCGGCCAGCACTTTGTAGACGTCTTTCGGCGCAACGCCGTCAGCCATCAGTGCGAATTCCAGGGTGTACTTGGCGCCTTTGCGCAGGCCGCGCTTGCCCGGGAATTTCTTGGTGTCCCAGAAATCAGCCCAACTGGTCGGAGCGGTTTTCAGCTTGTCGGCGTTGTAGGCCAGCACGGTCGACCACACGAAGAAGCCCACGCCGCAAGGCTGGATAGCGCCTTTGACGTAGTCTTCAGACTTGCCGAACAGCTTCGGATCAAGCTGCTCGAACATGTCTTCGTCGCAACCACGGGACAGTTCCGGCGATTCAACTTCCACCAGGTCCCAGGACACGCTCTTGGTGTCGACCATGGCTTTGACCTTGGCCATTTCGCCGTTGTATTCGCCAGCGACGATTTTGCCGTGGCCCGCCGCTTCCCATGGTGCGTAGAAGGCTTTGACCTGCGCCGCCTTGTTCGCCCCGCCAAAGGACACCACGGTCAGGTCCGGGCCAGCCGCCATCGCGTGCGCCGCGCCGATCATGCCGACGACCAGGGCGGTGAATTTCAGGGATCTCAACATTTATTGTTCTCTCCACGTGCAGGGTTGGTGTTGGTGAAGCAGGGGGCGATCAATGCGCCTCTAGAAGTGGGTCGAGCGCGCGAACGTGTTCGACCTGCCAGCCAAGCGGTACCACGTCGCCGACAGCCAGCGCAGGATCGAGCTCGGCAATCGGTTGTTTCACGAAGAAGTCGGTCTTGCCGCAGACTTCCAGGCGAACCCGGACGTGGTCGCCCAGATAGATGAATTCCGCCACCCTTCCCGAGAAGCGGTTGACACAGGACTCGCTCGAGCCATTGAGGCTCACGCGCTCCGGACGAATCGACAGCGTGACGGGTTCGCCGGTCTTGCCGACGTTGACCGCCAGTGCTTCAACCTTTTCACCACGACCGAGCTCGACCACGCAGCGGTCACCGGTATGACTGTGCAGACGACCGTTGAGGCGGTTGTTCTCGCCAATGAAGTTGGCGACGAAAGTATTTTTCGGCTCTTCGTAGAGCGTGCGCGGTGGCGCGATCTGCTGGATCTCGCCCTGGTGGAACACGGCGACGCGGTCGGACATGGTCAGGGCTTCGCCCTGGTCGTGGGTCACGTAGACCACGGTCACGCCGAGGCGCTGGTGCAGGTGTTTGATTTCCATCTGCATGTGTTCACGCAGTTGTTTGTCCAGTGCGCCGAGGGGTTCGTCCATCAGCACCAGTTGCGGTTCGAACACCAGGGCACGGGCCAGGGCCACACGCTGCTGCTGACCGCCGGACAGTTGCGCCGGATAGCGCTGGGCGAAAGTATCGAGCTGAACCATGCTCAGCACACGCTTGACCCGGTCACTGACGTCGCTCTTGTTCAAGCCGCGCACGGTCAGCGGGAACGCCAGGTTCTCGGACACGGTCATGTGCGGAAACAACGCGTAGTTCTGGAACACCATGCCGATGTCGCGCTTGTGCGGTGGCACGTTGTTGATGGAACGCCCGGCCAGTTGAATCTCCCCGGCGGTCGGCGTTTCGAAGCCGGCGAGCATCATCAGACTGGTGGTTTTGCCGGAACCGGACGGCCCGAGCAAGGTCAGGAATTCGCCTTTGCGAATTTCCAGGTTGAGGTCTTTGACGATCAGGTTCTCGCCGTCGTAGCTCTTTTGCACTCCACGAAAGCTGACCAGAATATCGCTGGCCCCTGCGCTTGAATCAACCTGGCTCATACCCACACCTTTGTTATTGATGACTGCTGTGGACTAAGCCTAGTGGACGCTGGGAGCCGCGCAAATCGGGGCGCAGGAGAGAATCGCCTCAGTCGGATGGAAGGTTGGGGGTAGGGATTGCCCTACAAGGATGGCGGGGATGGATATGTCGATTCTTGATGGCGACAAACGGTGAGCTGCAAGCCACAGGAACCGGTAAAAGCGGCTTTGCGGGCATGTCGTAATTGGACATGCACGCTCCCACAGGTATTTGCAGTGAGTCAGCGGGTCATGTGGATCACAGGAGTTTGTGTTCCATCGCGTACTTCACCAGTTCGGCCAGGGAGGTGATGTTGAGTTTCTGCATCAGCCGCGCCTTGTGGGTACTGATGGTTTTGCTGCTCAAGGCCAGTTGCTGGGCGATGTCGTTTACGTTGGCGCCCTGGGCCAGGCGTTCGAATACCGAGAATTCACGCTCCGACAGCAGCGAATGCAGCGGCCGTGTGTCGGTCAGGCCGACTTCGAAAACCATGCGGTCGGCCAGGTCCGGATCGATGTAGCGCCCGCCCGCCGCGACCTTGCGAATCGCCGTCAGCAACAATGCCGGATCACTGTCCTTGGTCGCGTAACCCGCAGCGCCGACCTTCAACGCCCGAGCGGCCATCTGCGCTTCGTCGTGCATCGACAGCACCAGAATCGCCGGCGGATTGCTCATGGCGCGAATCCGCGGGATCGCCTCCAGGCCGTTGACCCCGGGCATGGAGATGTCCAGCAACACCACTTCGCAGGGAACATGGCGCAAGGTATCGAGCAACTGCTCGCCATTGCTCGCCTCCCCGACCACCAGCAAGTCCTTGGCCAGGCCGATCAATTGCTTGATGCCTTCGCGAACGATGGTGTGGTCTTCGGCTACCAATACACGGATCACGTTCTTCTCCATTCTTCTTATGTCAGAACCAAGATCTATCGCAGGCTTGCCTGCAAAGGCGCCAGCTCAAACAACACAAAACCATCAGGCTTCATCCAGCGGCACTCGCACCGTCAGGGTCGTGCCCTCCCCCGGCTCACTCTCAAGCGACAATTGCCCGCCCATGATCAACACCCGCTCACGCATGCCAACCACGCCGAAGGATGTCGGCCTGCCAGGCGCAGCGACAAATCCTACGCCATCATCGCTGACAGTCAGACAAAGCTCATCGCCCTCAAGGGCCAGCGTCAGTTCAACAGTATGCGCCTGGGCGTGGCGCATGACATTGGTCAGCGCCTCCTGAAGGATCCGGAACAGGCCGATGGCCTTGGCATCGCTGAGCACCGGCAAGTTATCCGGCACTTGTACCAGACACGGAATATGCGTGCGCGCCTCGAACCGTCGGGCCTGCCACTCGATGGCCGAGGCGATCCCGGCATCGAGAATCGGTGGCCGCAGCGCCGTGGCCACATCACGCACCAGTTGAAACAGCTGCGCGATCAAACGCTTCATGCTGTTCAAGCGCTCGTGCAGGCCCGGATCGAGCTGCGCATACGCCAACTCGCACATGGACGTTTCCAGCTTCAACACCGTCAACATCTGCCCCAGCTCGTCGTGAACTTCCCGGGCAATCCGCGCCTTCTCCTCTTCCCTCACGCTCTCCAGGTGCGCAGACAACTCGCGCAACTGCTCACGGGAGCTGGCCAGCTCCAGCTCGATGCGCTTGCTCTCGGTGATGTCCCAGACGATCCCGTCCCAGACATAGGCGCCGTCTTCCAGTCGGCGGGTAATGGCCTTGATCTCAGCCCAGCGTTGTTCGCCCTGACGGGTCAGAATCCGTCCCTGCCACGACCAGTCGCTGTCGGTGTCCAGTGCATGGTCCTGGGTCTGGTGATAACTGGCCTTGTCATCCGGATGCACCAGGCTGCGCAGGCCTTTGTCACGATGGGCCAGGGTGGCGGGCGAGTAGCCCACCAGGCTCTCGCTGCCTTCACTGATGTAGGCAAAGTCGATCTGCCCGGTCACTGGCGCGCGCTCCAGACGAAAGACCAGCCCGGGGACGTTGGCGGCGATCCCCTGCAGCCGTGCTTCACTTTCCTGCAAGGCGGCCAGGGCGCGACGACGCTCGGTGACATCATTGAGGTAAACCACCAGGTATTCGCCCTCGCGAAAACGCAGGAAGCTCAACGAGACATCCGCCGGCAGAATACTGCCATCGGCCCGCACACAATTGGTTTCGAAACTTAGCGGCCCTTCCTCACTGGCCCGGGCGCGTTTCCACAGGCTCAGCCAGCGGTCCATGTGCAAACCGGGCTCGAAATCGATCAAGGGTCGATCAATGATCCCGCCCGCCGGATAGCCGAGCATGCTTTCGGCGGCACGGTTGGCGTAGCGCACATGGCTGTCCCAGTTGACCCAAAGGATGCCGACGGTGCTTTGATCGATGGAGAACTGCGTGAGGCGCAAGGCCTCTTCGCTGGCCTCGCGCAGGGCAATGTCTTCGCGCGCCGCCAGCAAACGTTGCTCCAGACTGTGTTGCTGACGACGCTGCCAGAACACAATGGCCATGCTGCTCAGCAATAACACCAGCAACAGCAGGCAGAGGTTTTTCCAGAAAACCGGTGAATCGGACAGCCGCGGGTACTTGGGTTGCAGCCATTGATCGTGCAGTCGCTCGAGGTCTTTGGCCGGAATCGCGCGCAGCGCGTTTTCGACGATGCCGGCCAACTCCGGCCAGTCCCGACGCGTGGCCACTCGCAACAGTTGCGGGAAACCGATGTCGCCCACCACGGCCAGCCCGGCAAACTCGGGTTCGGCTGACAGACGCCCGAATTGCGCTTCATCGACCACCGCGTAACCGGCCTGCTGACTCAACAACAGTTGCAGCGCCTGGCGCTCCAGAGGCACGCCCTGCAGGTTCAAATGCGGATAGGTACTACGCAAGAAATCGGCGGTGACGCTGGGCATGCGCACGGCGACGCGGGTCTGACTGTCGAGTTTTTCCAGCTCCACCACACCGGTGCTCTTCTGGTCGCTGACCACCAGTTGCGGCACCCGCATGTACGGATCGGAAAATTGCCAGAGTCGTAAACCGGCGGGGGTTTGGGTCAGCCCCGGCGCGATATCGATATCGCCTTCGCGCGCGGCGGCTTCCAGTTGCGCAAGATCAGGATAATTACGCCAGCTCAGCTCGACCTTGAGCGACTTGGCCAGCCACTTCATCAACTCGATGTTGACCCCGGACAGGCGCTGCAAGCGGCGATCGTATTGGGCATAGGGCACTTGCAATACAACCCCGACCCGCAACTCTTCATGCTGCGCCAGCCATTGCTGTTGCGCCGAAGACAATGACACGACATGCGCCGGTGGCGCGGGAGCAGCCCAGCCCATCAAGGGAAACCACAAACAGCCGATAACCCACAGGCAGCGAAAATGCATCATCGAAGTCTCACACACTGACAAATACTGACCAACCCATTAGGCTGCCGGAATTAACTTCTGGCCTGGAATATCCGATGCCCCCTGTCTACCGCCTGGCACTGCCAGCATTGTGCCTGTCGCTGATCCTGCCGTGCGCCTTTTCCGTCGAGGCGGCCGACCCGGCACCTGCCACTGCGGAAAAGCCCGCCGAAGAAAAACCGGTCGAACGCCAGCCGCTGCTTGAGCGTAGCCAGGAAGAATCGACGGCACTTGAGCGACAAATTCCTGCGCAGGAACAGCAGCAACTGCAAGCCGGTACCGACAGTTTTCTCGCCCTGTGGAAGCCGGCCAATACCGCCGACCCCAAAGGCGCGGTGATTATCATCCCGGGTGCCGGCGAAACCGTTGACTGGCCGCAAGCGATCAGCCCGTTGCGCCGCCAATTGCCGGACGCCGAGTGGAGCAGCCTGAGTATCACCTTGCCGGACCTGCAAAGCGAAGCCATTGCGCCACGTATCGTCGAAGTGGCACCAGCGCCCAAAGCGCCTGATACCGGCAGCAAAGACTCGACCACCGCGGCGCCCATCGAACAGGCCGCCGGCGGCGAAGCGGAGGTGGCCGACAAGGCTATCGCCGAAACCACCGAAGAACACGCCAAAGCCGACGCCGAGCGAATTTTCGCCCGCATCGACGCGGCCATCGCTTATGCCGAACAGCAAAGCGCTCGCAAAGTCGTCGTGCTGGGGCATGGCACCGGCGCTTACTGGGCCGCGCGCTATCTGAGCGAGAAGCAGCCATCGCAAGTCGAGAAGTTCGTGATGGTCGCCGCCCAGACGCCTGTTACGGCGAAGCCTGAGCTTGCCGAGTTGACGCCGACGATCAAGCTGCCGACTGCCGACATCTTCTATATGGACAAACCACTGGATCGCAACGCGGCACTGGAACGCTTGCAGGCCAATAAACGCTTGAAGACATCGGCGTTCAGCCAGGTCTCGCTCAAGGCACTGCCGGGCAATGCCAAGGCTGAGCAAGAGCAGTTGGTTCGCCGGGTGCGGGGATGGTTGAATCCGCAGCCTGCGGCGGACTGATGGATCGCGTCGCCCCATTCGCGGGCGACACAACTCTGCCCTGCTATCGAAAGTCCCGCCGTTCACGAATCAACGTGTAGGCGTTGTGCAATTCACGAGTCTTGTCCGTCGCCTCACGAACCTGCAACGCCGTCGCACCGCTGCCGGCAATCTTGTCCGGATGATGGCGACTGAGCAGGCGTCGATAGGCGCGTTTGATCTGTGCTGGCTCGCTGGTCGCCGACACGCCCAATAGCCGCAAGGCGTCCTGATACGTAATCGCGCTGCTGACCAATGGTCGCTTCGGCTCGTAGTCACTCGCCAGTGCCTGTACCTGTTGCGGCGTCCAGCCCAACCATTTGCCCCACTGGGCAATCAGTTCGCGCTCGCTGCTACCGGCGCGGCCATCGGCCCAGACCATCCGCCAACAGGCACGCAACACGCCTTCCGCGGCATGGGGCTGAGCACTCAAGCGTCGCAGATAGCCACGCAACCGATCACGCCCCGACTTGCCGCGGTTGAACGCCGCTATCGCCCGACGTTGCGCCGACTCGGTCATCTCCAGCGCACGCATTTCCTGTCGCGCCTGCTGAATGTGGCCATCCACTACCCGCCCATCACTCTTGGCCAATCGGCCCAGCAACACGAACAGCAGTTCATCGTTGCGCAGCACCGAGCGGCCACCGAATTTTTCCCATAAATGCGCCCAGCTCTGCAGGTGCAAGCGCCGATCCAGCGCCTGTCCCAATAAAGCACCGAGCATGGCCCCCGGAATGCTGGCTATGGCAAAGCCCGCTCCGGCTCCAATCAGAGTCCCTGGCCACAACATGTCAGCGTCTCGCTTCTATCAAGGTTTCTACTTCAGCCAGGCGCTCGTGAGTGCCGACATCCACCCAATGTCCATTCAGGCGCTCGCCCGTCACTTGTCCATCGGCCATGGCTTTGCGCAACAATGGCGCAAGCTTGAAGGCCCCGGCCGAGCAACCGTCAAACAGCTGCGGGTGCAGCACGGCGATGCCGCTGTAGGTCAGGGTTGAGGTACCCGGCTGACCGTCCTGCACATGGCCATCGACCAGGGTGAAATCCCCGTTCGGGTGATGCGCCGGGTTGTCCGCCAGGATCAAATGGGCGAGCCCGACGATGGGCTGGTGCAACACGCTGAAGTCGTAGTCGGTCCAGATGTCGCCATTGACCACCACAAAAGCCTCATCACCCAACAACGGCAACGCGCGGAAAATACCACCACCGGTTTCCAGCGGTTCACCTTCCGGCGAATACTGAATACTCACGCCATATTTCGAGCCATCGCCCAGATAATCTTCGATCTGCTGACCGAGCCAGGCATGGTTGATCACGATCTCGGTAAACCCTGCCGCCGCCAGCGCGTGCAGGTGATACTCGATCAAGGGTGCTCCGCCGGCGCGAACCAGCGGTTTTGGCGTGGTCAGGGTCAGCGGACGCATGCGCTCGCCTTTACCCGCCGCCAGAATCATTGCCTTCATGCCTTCACTCCAGCACGCAGACTGGCCAGCAACACATCCAGCTCAGCCAGTTCAGGACGACGGGCAATGACCGCGTCTATATAAGCAAAGAAACGCGGCACATCGCCGAGATAGCGTGGCTTGCCGTCGCGATGGCAAATGCGGGCGAAGATGCCGATGACTTTCAAGTGACGCTGCACGCCCATCAGGTCGCTGGCGCGCAGAAAGTCTTCAAAGTCCGGCTGAACCGGGATGTCGAGCGCACCGGCTTGCTGCCAGTAATCTTCCAGCCAGCCGCGCACGCGTTCTTCAGGCCAGCTGAGGAAGGCGTCCTTGAACAGGCAGGTCACGTCATAGGTCACCGGCCCGTAGACTGCGTCCTGGAAATCCAGCACGCCAGGATTCGGCTCGCTGATCATCAGGTTGCGCGGCATGTAGTCGCGATGCACCAGGACTTTAGGCTGAGCCAGAGCGCTGTCGATCAGCAGGTCGCTGACCTGCTGCCAGAGCACCTGCTGCGCAGCATCGAACTCGATACCCAGTTCGCGCTTCACGTACCACTCGGGGAACAGTTCAAGCTCGCGACGCAGCAGCGCGACGTCATAACTCGGCAGCGGCGCCACCATCGGCAATTGCTGGAAAGCCAACAACGCTTGCAGGGCATCCTTGAACAAATCGTCGGCATTTTCGCTGTCGATCACGTCCAGATAAGTCTTGTTGCCCAAGTCATTGAGCAAAAGGAAACCGCGCTCGAGGTCCTCGGCATAAATTTTCGGCACGTTTATGCCGGATTTCGCCAGCAGAAAAGCGATATCCACAAAGGGTTTGCAGTTTTCCTGGGGCGGTGGCGCGTCCATCACGACGAAACTTCTGCCTGCGCCTTCCCAGCGGAAATAGCGCCGAAAACTCGCGTCGCTACTGGCCGCGGTCAACGTGGCCGGGGGCACGGTGCCCCAACCTTGTTCTGCAAAGAGGATAGCCAACTGTTCATCGAGCCAAACTTTCAGGTGTTGCAAGCGTACATCTTGGTCAGGCATTGCAAGGGTCTCCGACGGCGCTAGCCGTCAAGCGGGTCATGCTTTATTATCCAGCATCTTTTTCAGACCATCGAGAGGCGTGCGGCCCACACCGCGGGCAGATGGCACGCAGGAAGCCCGGACTAATAAGATGGCATTGAAATCCCCCGCGTTTCGTAAAAAATTTCCGTTGTTGGTTACCGGCAGTCTGCTGGCCCTGCAACCCCTGGCCACGTCGTTCGTGGTCGCCGCGGAACAGTATGACTGCTCAGTATCTGCTTCGGGTGCCTGGGACTGTGCGCCAAAGGCACCGGCCGCTGCATTGCCGCCGCGCCCCGTGCATGAAGGCAGCGCAGTTTCCGCTACTGGAGAAACCCCGGCAGGCACCGCCTCCAGCGAAGACACCGGTGCCAAGCCTGTGCTGGTTACCGAGTCCAAGGGCCGCGGCCTGAAGTCGCGTAGTGAAGACTACAGCCACCTCGACTGGGTTCCGCGCGAGAAGCTCACCGCAGCGCAATTGGCCGAAACCGGTCCTTACTGCTCTGGTTCCTATATCGAACCGATTCGTCCTGGCATGAACGACAAGACGAATAAAAGTGACGCTCCAACCTTTATCGGCGCCAAGGCCTCCCGCTATAAGCAGGAAGAGCAGGTCGCGACCCTGGCCGGTGACGTGGTCATGCGTCAGGGCAGCATGCAGGTCGAAGCCGACGAAGCGAACCTGTACCAGGCCGAGAGCCGTGGCGAACTGGCCGGCAACGTGCGCATTCGCGACAATGGCGCGCTGATCGTCGGCGATCACGCCGACGTACAGCTCGACACCGGTGAAGCCAAGGTCGACAACGCCGAGTACGTGATGCACAAGTCGCGTATCCGCGGTAACGCGCTATATGCCAAACGTGCCGAGAACGCGATCATCCGCCTCAAGGATGGTACGTACACCACGTGCGAACCGAACAGCAACGCCTGGCAGCTCAAGGGCAACAACATCACCTTGAACCCGGCCACCGGTTTCGGTA
>Ga0207655_1001040_pt1 | contig 27961 bp, 27 predicted proteins | sample KBSM44metaG_FD_184398 | JGI IMG/M metagenome (GOLD analysis project Ga0207655, IMG submission 184398) | Miscanthus rhizosphere microbial communities from Kellogg Biological Station, Michigan, USA - KBS M4-4 metaG (SPAdes) (version 2) | ecosystem: Host-associated > Plants > Roots > Rhizosphere >... | reverse complement strand
CGCGCGACGTCGACGTATTCACCGATGAAGCCGCGCTTCAGCTCATCGTGCACGGTCGGGGCGAAGCGGACGACCGAGGTGCGCACGCCCCGCTCGGCGAGCCCGAGCACGTACCGGCCGTTGGCGGCGCGGTCGCCGTTGACGGCGGAGGCCTCCGCATCCGCGACGTCGGTCTCGAGCGCGAGCCGACCCGGGGCGATTCCGGCTGTGCCGCCCGCGATCGCCATCGGCTTGCCCGTTCCCTCGAGCACTCCGGCCATGGCCTCGAGCACGGCGCGGTCGAGCGCGACGTTCTTCGGAAACTCGGTGAAGACGTGGCGGAAGGCGAGATGCGCCACGCCGTCGGCATCAGCCGCTCCGGCGGCGAACGTCTCCGGTTCCTCGAGTGAGCCTCGGATGACGGAGGCTCCGAGGGCTCGAATCGCGTCGGCCGACTCCTCCGACCGCGCCAGCCCGACGACGTCGTGTCCGTGGGAGAGCAGCTCCGTGGTGACGGCCGACCCGATGAACCCGGATGCCCCTGTGACGAAGATCTTCATGATCAATCCTTTCATGTCAGCTTCTGACATCACTGACGGTACCCCTGATGTCAGGATCTGTCATCACGCGATCCCGACGCGTAGAATCGGGGGATGGGACGCTGGGAACCGAACGCACCCGGTCGCCTGGCGGTGGCCGCGCTCGACCTCTACATCGAGCGCGGTTTCGAGCAGACCACGGTCGCCGAGATCGCCGCCCGCGCGGGGGTGACCGAACGGACGTTCTTCCGGCACTTCGCCGACAAGCGCGAGGTGCTGTTCGACGGTTCGAGTGGCCTCGTCGAGTTCCTCGCCGACGAGACTGCGGCCGCATCACCCGACGCGTCGCCGATCGAGGCCGTCCAGCACGCGCTCGAGGAGGCGGCAGAGCGGTTCTTCGAACAGCGCGCGGACTTCGCGCGCAAGCGCCAACGAGTGCTCGCGGCGAATCCCCCTCTCGCCGAACGCGAGCTGATGAAGCTCACCACCTTCGCTGCCGCGATGGCGGGCGCCCTCCGAGAGCGCGGTGCGACGGCGACGGTCGCCGAGATGGCGGCCGAGGCGGGCATGGTCGCGCTGCGCGTGGCCTTCGGGCGCTGGGCCGACGGCGACGACGAGAACCTCGTCCCTCTGCTCCGAGAGGCGTTCGCCGAGCTCCGCACGGTCTTCGACTCTTGAGAAGAGCTCAGCTTCCTATGACGCCGCGAGTGCCCGCCGGATCAACGTGACCTGAAGCGGCAGCCGCACCAGCGACACCACGAACGCGGCCCACGCCTTCGGCGTGCGCCGGCGCGCGGCCCGGCGGCCGAGGTCGATGCTCATCTGCATGTTCGCGGGCCAGACGCCGGCCAGTACCAGTGCACTCGCCCGCCCGGCGGCAGCTCGCGTCGACGGCACGACCAGTCCCAGCGCGCACGCCAGCTCCGCGATGCCGGATGCGACCACGAGCGGCCGATCCCACCGGCGTAGTGCGCGCGGGATGATCGGCGTGAACACGCCGGGTCGCACGAGGTGGATGACGCCCGACACCGCGAACGGCACCATCACGATCCAGGGAACGGTGGCGGCGGGCTTCTTCGCGCGACGGGTCATCCCGCCATTCTCCCCGGCTCGCCGACACTCGGGGCCGCCGCGCGAACACCTCCGGTGACAGCATGGGCAGATGCTCTCCCCGCAATCCCTGAGCGAGGCCGACCGGCGCCTCGTCGCCGCGTGGGCGGCCGATTGCGCCGACCGCGTGCTTCCTCTCTTCGAACGTGAGGCCCCCGACGACGATCGCCCGCGTGACGCCATCGCGCGGGCCCGCGCCTACGCCCGTGGCGAGCTCGACTCGGCGGGCGAGATCCGCCGCCGATTCGTCGCGGGCCGCGCCGCCGCCTCGCTCACCTCGCCGGCGGCGATCTCGGCGGCCCGAGCCGCGGCACAGGCGTCGGGCGTCGCGCACATGGGTGCGCACGCCCTCGGCGCCGCCGCGTACGCCGTGAAGGCCGTCAGCATCGACCGACCCGACGACGTGGATGCCGAGATCGAGTGGCAACTGCAGCGCATGACCCCGGCAGTCCGCGCCGCCCTTCGTCAGCTCCCTCCAGTCGGCGAGGATGCCGCGGGTCCGTTCGTCGCCGGCGGATTGCTGGCCCGCGGCATCCTGGGATCGACCATCCGCACGCTGCAGACGCGGATCGCATCCCGGGCTTGACCCTCACGCCACGTCAGGCTCGATCGTGGTCTCATGACCGACCTCCCTGACGCCTTCCACCTCAGTCCCGTCCCCGCTCCGGGACCCGACGCCGTCGCACCGCCGCTGTTCCGGGGCATCTACGGCATGCCCATGTTCGTGACGATCCCCACGGCGGATCTGCCGGCATCCATCGACTTCTGGACCCGCGGCCTCGGCTTCTTCGAGCTGTTCGGCATCCCGGGGCAGATGGTGCACCTGCGCCGGTGGGCGTTCCAAGACGTGCTCCTCGTCGCCGGCACGCCGGCCGAAAGCGCCCCCGCCGCGAGCGTCAGCTTCGCGTGCGTACTCGACCAGATCGATCCGATCACCGCGGCCCTGCGCGCCCTCGGCGTCGACGCCGAACCGCGCGACACGGCCTGGAACACGCGCGACATCGAGGTCATCACGCCTGAGAACGCCCGCGTGGTCTTCACCGCGGCCAAGGTGTTCGACCCCGACAGCGTCGAGGGCCGCACCCTCCGCGCGGTCGGCATCGGCACCGACGACAATGAGTCCCATGTCTGACGACGGTCTACCGGTGGGCGAGACGGCCGCGCGCCTCGGCCTGACCGTGCGGACTCTCCACCACTGGGACGAGATCGGTCTGGCGAGCCCCGCGGAACGATCGCGTGCCGGCTACCGGCTGTACACGGATGCCGATCTCGAACGCCTCCGACGCATCGTCGTCTACCGCGAGCTCGGGCTCGACCTCGACGCGATCCGCACGATCCTCGACGAGCCGGCGGGTGATGTCGCCGAGCAGCTGCGGGTGCAGAGAGCGCAGCTCGCGCAGCGCATCGCCCAGCTGCACGACCTCGACGACGATCTCGCGCGCATGATCGAGGCGCAGGAGCGCGGCATCCTGCTCTCCGAAGAGGAGCAGCGCGCGATCTTCGGCTCCGACTGGAACACCGACTGGCCCACCCAGGCACGCGAGGCCTACGGAGACTCGGTGCAGTGGCAGCAGTACGCCGAGCGCTCCGCGTCACGATCGCCCGGCGACTGGGCCGCGGTGACCGAGGCCATGACAGCGTTCGAGAACGAGCTCGGAGCCGCGGTCGAGGGGGGAGCGACGCCCGGGGATGCCGCCGCCAACCGGCTCGTCGACCGTCACCGTGACCTGCTCTCGCAGTTCTTCCCGGTCAGCCGCGCGATGCAGGTGTGCCTCGGGCGCATGTACGTCGCGGACCCGCGCTTCTCGGCGCACTACGACGGGGTCCGGCCGGGGCTTGCCGTATGGCTGAGCAGGGCGATCGACGAGAACGCCCGAGCGCAGGGCATCGATCCCGACACGGCCGCGTGGGAGTGAAGGTCCTCCGTCCTCGGCTCAGAGAGCGACGGTGGGGTAGTCCTTCCCCAGCCAGTGCGAGAGCTTCGCGGCGTACTCGCGCTGAAACGACAGCGGACCCGAGGCGGCGACGTAGTCCTCGTCGTAGATGGCGATGAAGATCGTCAGGCACAGGAAGAAGTGCGCACCGATCTCGAACAGCGTGACGTAGTCGTGCTCGATGAGTGCGCGACGCTCCTGGTCGGTGAACTCGAGCCAGCTGGTCGTCTCGATGGAGTTGTTGGTGCCGAGGCGGCGTCCGTACTCCGCCTCCCAGCGGTCGACGAGTCCGGCCGGATCGCTCTTGTACTGGGCGAGCAGGTCCGGGTCGCCGTCGACCTGGAAGAGGAACTTGTCGACGTAGTAGACGCTCATCGGGGGTCTCCTTCCGGGTACCACGTCATGTACATCTCGCGGGTGTGGAACAGGTCGAGCTCATCGACGTAGGCGGCTTTCTCCGGTCCGGCGATGCCCATCATCAGGATCAGGTCCATGAAGCCGTGCGTGGCGTTTCCGGCGCCGCTCATGCTCTCGTGCGTGACGTTCTCGAGGATCGCGTCGATGTCCCCGGAGGCGAGCCAGTCGATCGCCTTGCGGTCGAACACGGGGTCGGGCCCGGTCTCCCCGAACTGACGGGGCCCACCGAGCTCGAGGGACAGGTGACCGCTGCCGATCGCCGCGATCTTCCGGTCTGAGGGGTACTCATCGATGATCGACCGGATCGCCCGCCCGAGATCCCAGAAGCGCTGGGGGCTCGGCAGCGGGGGCGCGAAGATGTTGGTGTAGATCGGCACGATGGGAAGGTCGGCCTGCGGGCGGGTCGTGATGATCGGGCAGATGATCGAATGGTCGATCTTCAGCTCGTGGCTGATGGAGAAGTCGAACCCGCGATCCAGAAGTCCCTGGAACATGAACCCGGAGAGGTCCTCGTCGCCCTCGAGCACGTAGGTGGGGATGCCGAACTCACGTTCTTCGTTGTAGAACGTGGCGTCGTAGCGAGGCTGCTTCCCGATCAGGAACGTGGGGTAGTTGTCGGCGAAGAACTGGTGGAAGTGATCGGCTCCCACCATCACCAGCAGGTCGGGCTCCGCCGCCGTCAAGGTCTCCCGATAGGCCTCGACCTTGCGCTTCCACTCCGCCGCCTGCGGAATGCGCTGCTCGGGCGGGGTGAGCTCCGTGGACTTCAGATAGAACGGGTGATGGGTGGTCGCGAGGACCGCGGAGAGGTGCGCCATCGGTATCTCCTGTGTCGGGTCGTTAGCTGTGGGCGGGGTCGACGTAGCGGGCGTTGCGGTCGACGGATTCGTAGACGGCCGGGCCGATCGGTGAGCGCTGCTCCTCGGCGATCTGGCCGATGAGGCCGGCCGTGCGCGCGAGCAGGGAGAAGCCGCGCAGCATCGAGACGGGCAGCTTCAGATCGGCCAGAGCGGCGCCGGCGATGCCGGCGCCGTTGAGGGGCAGCGAGCGTCCGAGCACCTGGTCGTGCACGCGCCCGATGGCCTCGAACAGCTTCATGTGCGGTCCTCGGACGCCTTCATCGCTCGCGATCGCGATGAGGGCCGGAACCCGCGGATCACCGCTCTTGTGAACCGGGTGCCCGAGTCCGGGGACGAACGCGCCGGCGGCCTTTCGGTCCCGGACCGTCTGCAGCGCGAGCTCGTCCCACCGGCGGTCGTCCCAGGTCTCGGTGTCATCCAGCTCGCCGACGATCGCGTGCAGGAACACGCCCGTGTCTTCGGTGACCCCGAGAAACCGCGATCCGCCCCCGAGTAGTCCCGCCGCGATGGCGCCCTGGAGCGAGTCCGGCGCGCTGTAGTAGGTCAATCGCGCAGCGATCGCGGTCGGCGTGAAGCCGTGGTCTGCGAGAGAGACCAGCACGGCCTCGAACAGGCGCACCTCGCCCGGCGTGGGTCGGCGACGCGCGACCATCCAGAACGCGAGCTCGCCGAAGCCGACCTTGCCCATCAGATCGCCGGCGAGATCCTGGCCGAGCAGCGAGATCGTGTCCGCGTCCGAGGTGCCGAGGGAGGTGGTGTAGTCAGGCATCGTCGTCCTCTGTGTCGCGGAGCCAGGCACGGATCGCGTCATCGTCCGCGCCGAGCGGTGGGGCGGGGGAGATGTACTGCGCGGGAGTCAGCGAGAAGTCGATGGCATTGCGGATCATGGGGATCGCGGCGTCGCCCTCGCCGACGTGCACGATCGGGTCCAGCCCCAGTCTCTGCGCGAGGGCCACCCCGCCGTCGATGGTGTTGATCGGGCCGCACGCGACACCGGCGGCGGAGAGGATGTCGAACCACTCCGCGATCGTCTTGCTCGACAGGGCCTCCACGAGCAGCGGACGCAGCTGGTCCCGGTTGACGTTGCGGCTCTCGGTCGACGCGAACCGCTCATCCTCGATCAGATCCGGGCGCCCGAGCGCGGTGGCGAGCTTGCGGAACTGAGGATCGTTGGCGGCGACGATCACGATCTCGCCGTCGGCCGCGGGGAGAGGCTCGTAGGGGAAGAGGCTCGGGTGCGCGTTGCCCATGCGGAACGGGACCGTCCCGCCTGCCACGTAGGTCGAGCTGTGATTGGCCATCGCGGCCAACGCGGTGGAGAGGAGGTTGACCTCGACGTGCTGTCCGAGGCCGGTGGTGTGCCGGTGGTTGAGGGCGGCGAGGATGCCGATCATGGCTTGCATGCCGGTCATGATGTCGAAGACCGACACCCCGCTGCGGTACGCCTGTCCGTCGGGATCTCCGGTCAGGCTCATCAGTCCCGACGCGGCCTGCACCACGAGGTCGTATCCGGGAAGGGCCGCGCCCTCCGCCGCACCGAAGCCGCTGATGGACGCATAGATGACGGAGGGGTTGGTCTGGCTGACGGTGTCGTAGTCGAGCCCGAACTTGCGCAGCCCGCCGGGTTTGAAGTTCTCGATGACGATGTCCGCACGGCGAGCGAGCTCCTGGGCGAGGACCCGGTCCTCGTCGTCGCCGAAGTCGAGGACGATGTCCTTCTTGTTGCGATTGATGCCGAGATAGTACGTGGAGACGCCATCCCGCTCGGGGGGCGCCCAGCCCCGCGTCTCGTCACCGGCCGGAGACTCGACCTTGATCACCGTGGCGCCGAGGTCGGCCATGATCTGCGTCGCGAACGGTCCGGCGAGAACGCGGGAGAAGTCCGCGACGAGCAGCCGATCGAGGGGGCCCGGCCGGGCCGTGCGCTGCCCGGCATCCGGCTCCGCGGCGAGCCCGGGTACGTCGGTGGCGGGGGTGGACATCACGATCCTCACGTTTTGCGGACATTCGTCCGACTAGCGGACGCTCCATTGGAACGCACGACCGCACGTCGCGTCAAGTCCCCTCTTGCACGAGGCGCTCCCCTTCTCGTGGCTTTCGGAACGGGGGAGGGCGGGGGTCGTGAAGTAAGATCGCTCGATCCGGACAGGTGACCGAGCGGGCGGGGAGATCTAGATGCGAGCGACGAGCAACCCTGACTTCATCGAGGCGCTCGCCCGTGGGCTCGATGTCATCCGCGGCTTCGGAACGGTGCATCGGCAGATGACGCTGACGGAGGTCGCGGAGGCGGCGGGGCTCGCTCGGCCGACGGCGCGGCGCGTGCTCATCACCCTCGCCGAGCTCGGCTACGTTCGCGCCGAGGGCGGATCGTTCACCCTGACCACCCGGGTCCTCGAGCTCGGCATGGCCTACGTCGCGTCCAGCAACCTGTGGGACCTGACGCGTCCTCACCTCCGGGACTTGGTGGCGGAGACCCGCGAGTCGTGCTCGATCGCGCAGCTCGACGGATCCGACATCGTGTACGTCGCCCGCGTCGCGGTGCCCAAGCTGGTGACGCTGTCCGTCACGGTGGGGACGCGCTTCCCCGCCGCCGTCACCTCCCTCGGCAAAGTCCTCCTGGCATCGCTGCCGCAGGAGGCTCTGGAGGACGTCCTCGCCACCCCGTCCCGCTCCGGCGTCACCCCGGCCGCCGAGCCCAGCCGAGCCGATCTCGAGCGGGAGCTGCGGGAGATCCGCGCGCGGGGCTGGGCGGTCACCGACCAGCAGCTCGCCACCGCCGTCCGTTCCGTCGCCGCGCCGATCCGCAACGGCGACGGCGTCGTCGTCGCGGCGGTGAACGTGAACGCCCACGCGCTGGAGACGTCTCTCGAGGTCCTCGTCGACGAGCACCTGCCCAGGCTGCTGCGCACGGCATCCGCCATCAGCGCGGACTGGGCGCTCTGGGACTCCCGGCCCGTCGACGAGTCGGGGCGGCCGAACCTCGTCGCGGCGACCCCCGCGCAGCCCTAAGATCCTTCGCGGCGACGGCCCGCCGGGCAGGCGGTACCGGCGTGCGGTCACTCGTCCGCTCGATGATGCCCGCTCCACAACGCACTGATCGTGGTTCTTGACAGCGCGCGGGTTCCGTGATCACAATGTTCCGACGAGCCGCTGCCCGCTAGGCGGACACTCGTACGGAGAACTGGGACAAGGACGTTCCGCCCAATGGAGGGAGCACTCATGGACAACTGCGACGTCATCGTGGTCGGGTACGGACCGGTAGGGCAGATGGCTTCGGCGCTGCTGGGTCAGGCCGGCCACACGGTCGTCTCCGTCGAACGGCATGCGCAGATGTACGGTCTGTCGCGGGCCGGTCACATCGACGACGAGATCATGCGGCTGCTCGACCGGGTCGGCGCCGGTGAGGAGTTCCGGGAGGACGCCGTGGAGTGGGAGCTCTACGACATGCGGAGCAAGGCGTTCGGCGGCGAGCTGCTGATGAGCATGGACTGGTCGGTCATCGGCCCCCACGGCTACCGCTCCCACTGGATCTTCTACCAGAACAACCTCGAGCTCGCGCTGAACCGACAGGTCGAGGCGACGGGCAACGTCGAGGTCAACTTCAGCACCGAGCTCATCAGGTTCGACCAGGATGCCGACGGCGTCACCGCCGTGGTCCGCCAGCGCGAGACCGGCGACGAGCGGACCATCCGCGCCCGATACATGCTGGCGGCGGACGGCGCCAACAGCTTCGTCCGGGAGACGCTCGGCATCCGGACGATCGCGGGTCACGTCGGGCCCAACCAGCTGGTCATCGACACTCTCCAGAAGCGCCCCCTGCAGTTCGCGTTCGACAACGGCCAGTTCGCCGACCCCGAGGCACCCGGGTGCCTGTTCCAGCTCGGCAAGAACCACCGACGCTGGGAGTTCACCCTCCGCGAGGACGAGGATCCGGCCGATTACACGATCGACACGGTGTGGGAGCGGCTCAAGCCCTGGGTCGGTCCCGAGGACGTCGAAGTGCTCCGCTGGCCCATCTACCGGTTCCGGGAGTCCATGACCGAGCACTGGCGTCGCGACCGGATCTTCCTCATCGGCGACGCCGCACACACCCTGTGGCCGTTCGCCGGCGAGGGCATGTGCAACGGCCTCCGCGACGCTGCCGCCATCACCTGGCGGATCGACCTCGTCCTGCGCGGGATCGCCTCCGAGGGCGTGCTGGACAGCTATCAGGATGACCGCAAGCCCAACATGCAGGGATGGATCGACTACTCCCGGGAGATCGGCCTGCCGTGCATCGTGATGGACAAGGAGGCGGCCGCCGAGCGCGATCGGTTCCTGTTCGCCGTGCAACAGGATCCGTCGATCATGCCCCCGGTCACGGTGCCTCCCGGACCGACTGCCTTCTCGCGTCCGGGCGACCCGGCCGCGGGGCTCGTCGCCGTGCAGGGCAGGGTCCGCTCACAGGCCGGCGAAGGGCTGCTGGATGACATCGCGGGACGCGGATTCCAGTTCATCACCGCCCGGCCGGAGCTCGCCGATGCGCTCAGCGAGAGTGATCGCGCCGCGCTCGACAGCATCGGCGCCAGCGTCATCGTGATCGGCGCTCCGGGTTCGGGCGCCCCGTACGAGGACGTCGACGGCACCTACGGTGACTGGTTCGACGCGCTCGGTCGCGGCGCCGTCATCGCCCGTCCCGACTACTACCTGTTCGGGTCCGCCGCCGACGCCGCCGACGTCCACGACTTGGTAGATACGCTCACGAGCGCGCTCGGCGTCCGGGTCGCGGCGTAGACAGGAGGAGGAATGTCGGAGCACGAGGCCATCCCGCCGTGGAAAGCGGAAGCCGAGGCCCACAAGCGCGCCATGCCGCTGCAGCGTCTCACCGGAAACGGCATGGACTACGCAGACGTCGTCGAGCTGTATCGCACCGTCGATGACGGCGTCGGATGGGCGGAGGCCGCCGATCGCCTGGGCGACCGCAACCGGCAGCGCGCGGACGACGCCCTCGCCGCGGGTCACCGCGCGACCGCCGCCAGCTGGTATCGCGCGGCATCCGCCTGCTATCGCGTCGGCCAAGTGCCTCTGCCCGATTCCGACCCGCGCAAGCTCCGGATGTACCGCAAGCTCATCGACACGTACGGCGAGGCCGGCGCACTCGACGACCCGCCGACGGAGCATGTCGAGGTCCCGTGGGGATCCGGGGCGCTCTGCGGGTGGCTCCTGCGCCCGACGGGGGTCGAGAAGCCGCCGACCGTGATCGTGATGGGCGGATTCGACGGGTGGCGCGAGGAGTACCACGTCGGGGCCACCTACCTCGTCCAGCGCGGGATCGCCGTGCTCCTGGTCGACGGGCCCGGACAGGGCGAGACCCGGCTCCTCCATGGCGTCCGGATGGATCACGACGTCGACGGCGCCTTCTCGGCGCTCGTCGGGCATCTGCGTGCGGACGAGCGGCTCAGCGACACCGTGGCGATCTGGGGCAACAGCATGGGCGGGTTCCTCGCCGCCCTCGTCGCCATCCGTGATCCGCGGATCGCCGCCTGTGTCGTCAACGGAGGCACCACCCGACCCGCGGAGATCCTCGATCGCTTCCACCGCTTCACCTCGAAGATCCAGCCGCTGCTGGGCATCGACGATCCGGATGCCGCGACGCGAGCGATGAACGAGTACGTCCTCACCCCCGCAGACCTCGCAGACCTGACGTGTCCGCTCCTGGTTCTGCACGGCACACCCGACCAGGTCTTCCTCATCGAGAACGCCCGCGCGCTGTTCGATCAGGCCGGCGCCGCCGACAAGACCTTCCGGGAGTGGACCGACGGCGACCACTGCATCTACAACCACTCGCACGAGAAGCACGTCACGATCGCCGACTGGTTCGTCGACCGACTGCTCCCGTCCATCGGGTGACCGCCAGGAGGGCCACAGGTCGAACCGCACGCTCATCACATCCGCCGTGTGCGGCGCGAGGTGCTCGCGGACGACAGTGCGCTGGTGACGCTCAACGCGATGCTCCGCGGCCATCGAGGCCGCCCTGCCCGGCCTGGGCGCTCCCGCCACCGCGCGCCTCATGAAGGCGGGCGTCCGCCCCGGACTCAGCATCGACACCGAGGCATCCGTCGCCGGCGACATGTTCAACGTGATGCGCGCCGTCATCTCCGCGCACGGGCTGGGCATCACCTTCCAACCCGAGCTCTACGCCGAACTGCCCCTGCCCTCGGCCGTGGACGTCCTCGCGTTCGCGACGATCGAGGGGGCCACCGCGTCCGGGCTGGGAGAGCTCACGGGAAGCATCACCGTCGGAAAGGCCGCCGACATCATCCTCATCGATCTGCGGGACGCGAATCTGCTCCCTGCCAACGATCCCGCCGCGAGCATCGTCGGTGCCGGACATCCCGGGAACGTCACGACCGTCCTCGTGAACGGCGTGGTCGTGAAGCGCAACCGCATGCTCACGGGTGTCGACCCGGCGGCGCTGACGGAGCGGGCGAAAGCCTCGCGCGACCGTCTCTTCGCGATCTCGGCCGACGAAGCCGCCGGCCGAGGCTGAGGGCGACCGCCGCACCGCGGCTCACGCGAGTCGCACGGGCGGGCGGTGACGCCCCGCTGAACAACGTTTGCAATACGATCGAGCGATGACCGTTCCCCGCAAGCCGCCCGGACTGGTCGACGTCGCCGCGCAGGCGGGTGTGAGTGTCTCCACCGTGTCGCGTGTGCTCACCGGCCGCACACCGGTCAGCGAAAAGCTCCGGGCGAAGGTGCAGGCCGCCGTGGACGATCTCGGCTACCACCCGAATGCCGCCGCCCAGACGCTCGTCAGCGGCAAGCGCTCCACCATCGCGGTGCTCGCTCGCAACACGGCGCGGTACGGCTACGCCGCGACGCTGCAGGGCATCGAGGAGGCGGCGCGCTCCGCGGGCTACGTCGTGATGATCGGCGTGATCGAGTCGGGCGAGCCCTCCGACATCACGCGCGCGATCGACGTGACCCTTTCGCAGGCGCTCGCCGGCGTCATCGTGATCGAGTTCGACGAGGTCGGCGTCGCCACGCTCGACGCGCTCCCCGACGTGGTGCCGGTGGTCGCGGCGGCCGGTGCGAGGCGCAAGTCGGGCTCGTATCCGCACGGCTTCCTCGATGACGAGGCGGGCGGCCGGGAGGCCACCGAGTATCTCCTCAGCCTCGGGCACCGCACCGTGCACCACGTCGCGATCCCCGCGACCCGGCGGCGCAGCGGCCGCGAATGGGGCTGGCGCGCGGCGCTCGAAGCGGCCGGGGCGCCGGTTCCCGACGTCGTGCCGGCGCTGTACTCGCCGACCTCGGGCTACGACGCCGCACAGGCGCTGGTGGACGACCCCGAGGTGACCGCGATCCTCTGCGGAAACGACGAGCTCGCCATCGGCGTGGCCCGCGCACTGGTCGAGCGGGGTCGCCGCATCCCGGAGGACGTGAGCGTGGTCGGGTTCGACGACCAGCCGTTCGCGCAGATGTGGGTGCCCGCGCTGACGACCGTGGCGCAGGACTTCACCGACCTCGGTCGGCGTACGTTCGGCCTGCTCGACGAGTGGATGCGCACGGGGGAGCGTCCTCTGGACTCTGCGGTCCGCCCGCGCCTGATCGTCCGGGAGAGCACGGCGCCTCGCCGCTGACGCCCGGTCGTGCGTTCGGCGTCCGGGTGTTCGACGTACTGTCGGTCACATTTTGACCAACGTTTGCAGAACGTGCAGATCTCGTGATAACGTCCTGACCAACGTTTGCAGAGTCGCCAGCGGCGGCAGATCTCGAGAGGCGAAGACGCGTGAGCATCGCAGGAGCACCGTCCCCGTGCACGTCCGATTCCGGCGGTGCGTCGTGGCCGCCGGTCGTGCGGCTGGCCGCCTCGGGAGTCGCGCTCGTGCTCGCCCTTCCGCTCGACGCGCTCCCGACCGTCACCCACTGGGGGGCCGACCCCGGCCCGCTCGACGACACGCAGCTGGCGTCGATCGCCGCCTCGGCGCGGGCGCCCCGCGCCACGAACGGTGTCGATGTCGAGGTGACCGTCTCCGTGCTACCCGAGGGATCGCGCGGTTGGGTCGGCACGACCGGCGTCGCGGGTCACCGGGCGGGCTCGGCGTGGTCGCCCCGCTTCGTGCCGACCGCCGTGCGCACCGTGGACGGCGACGAGGGCGGCTTCGTCGAGATCGACGCGACCGACCCCGACGCGCACCTCGAGGTGCGCCTCCTCATCGAGATGCTCCCCACCGGCATCGTGCGGATGCAGGCGCGGCTGACGAACACGGCCGAGGGCGACTACCTGGTCGACGCCGTCAACCTCGCGCTGCCGGTCCCGACGCGGGCGCGTCAGCTCGTCGACTTCGCGGGGCGCTGGGCCAAGGAGAAGGTCGTGCAGAGCCGGCCGTTCACCGTCGGCTCCCACGTGCGCGAGGGGCGCCACGGCCGCACCGGTGCGGATGCCGCGACCCTTCTGACGGCCGGCACGGCCGACCTCGACTTCGGCGGCGGAGAAGGATGGGGGATGCACGTCGCCTTCAGCGGCAACCACCGCGTGATCGGTGAGCGCGTCTTCTCCGGAGAGCGACTGCTCCTCGGCGGCGAGCTCCTGCTGCCGGGCGAGCTTCCGCTCGCCACCGGCGAGAGCTACGACACGCCGAAGGTGTACGCCGTGTACGGGAAGGGGCTCGACGACATGGCCGGCCGCCTCCACCGTCATCTGCGTGCGCGTCCGCGGCATCCCCGTTCTCCCCGCCCCGTCGTCATGAACGTCTGGGAGGCGGTCTACTTCGACCACGACCTCGAGCGGCTCCTCGACCTCGCGCGCCGCGCGGCCGACGTCGGCGTCGAGCGCTTCGTCCTCGACGACGGATGGTTCGGCGGTCGTCGCGACGACACGGCGGGTCTCGGCGACTGGGTGCTGTCCGAGCAGGTGTGGGGCGACGGTCGGTTCCGCCTCCTCGTGGACGAGGTGCGCCGCCTCGGAATGGAGTTCGGCCTCTGGTTCGAGCCCGAGATGGTGAACCTGGACTCGGACCTCGCCCGCGCCCATCCCGACTGGATCCTCCAGGTCGACGGACGGATGCCGGTGGCGTTCCGCCATCAGCAGGTGCTCGATCTGAGCCACCCCGGCGCCTTCGCGCACGTGCGCGACCAGATCGTCGCGCTCGTGCACGAGTTCGACATCGACTTCATCAAGTGGGACCACAACCGCGACCTCATCGACGCCGGCTCCACGCGCACCGGGCGTGCCGGCGTGCACGAGCAGACCCTCGCGGTGTACCGCCTGCTCGACGAGATCCGCGCCGCCTGCCCCCGGCTCGAGATCGAATCCTGCTCCTCGGGCGGCGCACGCATCGACCTCGAGATCCTCGAGCACACCGACCGCGTCTGGGCCTCGGACTGCATCGACGCCCACGAACGCCAGCAGATCCAGCGGTGGACCGCGCAGCTGCTGCCGCCGGAGCTCGTCGGCAGCCACGTCGGCGCGGCCCGCGCGCACACGACGGGGCGCCGACTCGACCTCGACTTCCGCTGCGCCACCGCGCTGTTCGGTCACTTCGGCATCGAATGGGACCTCACCGAGGCCTCCGCCGACGACACCGCCCGTCTGAAGGAGTGGGTCGCCCTGTACCGGCAGTCACGCGTCCTCCTCCACTCCGGCACCATGGTGCGCCGTGAGCTCGAGCAGGGCGACCTGTGGCTGCACGGCAGCGTGGCGCCCGACCAGGCCGAGGCGCTGTACCTGGTGACCGTGCGCGAGCGCCCGGTCACCTGGCCCGTGGGGCGGGTGGCCCTCCCGGGGCTGCGCCGCGACCTCGACTACCGGCTCGTCGCGGCGGGGCCGGGCGCCTCCGCCGCGTACGACGAACGCATCCACCCGACGTGGTGGACCGACGGGATCACGCTGTCGGGGGCGGTGCTGGCCGACATCGGCGTGCACATCCCCGCGCTCGATCCCGACCAGGCGGCGCTCCTGCACGTGAAGGCGGTCAGCTCATGACGACGACACCCGCGACGGCCCGGCGCGTGACGCGCACGGCACCCGAGAGGCGCCCGACCCGTCCCACCCGCCCGGGACGTCGGCGAAGCGATCTGCGCGTCGCGCTGCTGTTCATCGCGCCCGCGGCGATCGGGTTCCTCGCGTTCTATCTGGTGCCGGCGCTGCGCGGCATCTGGTTCAGCTTCACCGACCAGAACCTCGTCGGCTCGGGCACCTTCATCGGCGTCGACAACTACACGAAGATGCTCGGCGACCCCCTGTTCTGGAACGCGCTGATGGTGACGCTCTGGTACGTCGTCATCAACATCGGGGTCCAGACCGTTCTCGCGATCGGGATCGCCGTGCTGATGCACCGGCTCACGCGCTCCGCGCTCATCCGCGGGATCATCCTGCTGCCCTACCTCGTGGCCAACGTCGTCGTCGCCCTCGTCTGGTTCTGGATGATGGACTACTCGACCGGCATCATCAACGTCGTCATCGACGCGCTCGGGGGCGACCGGGTCGCGTTCTTCGGCAACGAGGTCCTCGCGATCCCGACCATCGCCCTCATCAACGTCTGGCGCTACGTCGGCTACACCGCGTTGCTGATCTTCGCCGGGCTGCAGACGATCCCGAACGAGCTCTACGAGGCGGGTGCGCTCGACGGGGCGTCCGAGGCCCGGATGTTCCGTTCGATCACGCTGCCGCTGCTGCGCCCGGTGCTGGCGCTCGTGCTCGTGATCACCGTGGTCGGATCGTTCCAGATCTTCGACACCGTCGCCGTGACGACCACCGGCGGGCCCGTCAACGCGACGCGGGTCATCTACTACTACATCTACCAGCAGGCCTTCGAGCGGTTCGACCTCGGGTACGCGTCTGCGATGTCGGTCTTCCTGCTGGTGGTGCTCGCGGTCGTCGCGTACTTCCAGCTGAAGATCATGCGCTCCAACCAGTCGGACCTGGCGTGAGGAACCCCGATGACGACACTGCTCACCCCTCCCCGCAACGGTGACCCGGTGACCGCCCCGACCGCGACCGCCGACGCCCATCCGGAGCGCCGCCCCCGCCGCATCCGTTGGGGTCGGCTCCTGGCCTGGACCGCGCTGGGCGTGCTGCTCCTGGTCACGCTCTTCCCCTTCTACTGGATGCTGCGCACGGCGCTGTCCACGAACACGGCGCTCTACACGAACGCCGGGAGCCTCCTGCCGGTCGACTTCAGCTGGGGCGCCTTCCGACGCGTGCTCGGCCTCGCCAGCGCCGAGGAGGCCGCCGCGGAGGGCGGGACGACCGGCTCGATCGACTTCTGGCTCTACCTGCGCAACTCGGTGATCGTGGCGACCGTCATCACCGTCGGACAGGTGTTCTTCTCCGCCATGGCGGCGTACGCCTTCGCGCGCCTGCAGTGGAAGGGCCGGGATGCCGTCTTCTTCCTGTTCTTGACCGCGCTGATGATCCCGCCGATCTTCGTCCAGCTGCCGAACTTCATCCTGATCCGGGATCTGGGGCTGCTGAACACCCTCGCCGGCATCATCCTGCCGTTCTTCTTCATGACCCCGTTCGCGATCTTCTTCATGCGGCAGTTCTTCCTCGGCATCAGCCGCGAGGTCGAGGAGTCCGCGAAGATCGACGGCGCGGGGCACATCCGCATCTTCTTCCGGATCATCCTCCCGATGTCCACCACGCCGCTGTTCACGCTCGCGCTGCTGACCTACATCACCGCGTGGGGCGAGTACTTCTGGCCGCTGCTGGTGGGCCGCGCGGAGCAGTCCCGTGTGCTCACCGTCGCCCTCGGCATCTTCCGGTCGCAGACCCCGCAGACCGGTCCCGACTGGGCAGGACTGATGGCGGGAACCCTCGTCGCCGCCCTGCCCGTGTTCATCCTGTTCGTCCTGTTCGGACGGAAGCTCATCGACAACCTCGGCTACTCGGGCATCAAGTAGCCGCCAGACCCCACAACGTCACTCGCGCCCGGTCGGGCCGTGGCCGAGTGCGCCCGAACACCCCACGAGAACGAGAGAGGTTCTGCCATGAAGACACCGCACCGCCGCGGTCGCGCCGTCGCGATCGTCGCCGCCGCCGTCGCCATCCCCATCGTCCTGACCGGCTGCGGAGGGTCCGGCGACGGATCCGCGTCGGGCTCCGACGGGATCACGTACTGGCTCTGGGACTCCAACCAGCAGCCCGCCTACCAGCAGTGCGCCGACGCGTTCACCGCGGACACCGGCATCCCCGTGAAGATCGAGCAGTACGGCTGGGCCGACTACTGGCAGGGACTCACCACCGGCTTCGCATCGGGCACCGCCCCCGACGTGTTCGCCGACCACCTCTCGTACTTCCCGCAGTTCGCCTCCCAGGGCCAGCTCCTCGACCTCAGCGACCGCATCGAGAAGGACGGCATCGACCTGTCGATCTACCAGGACGGCCTCGCCGACCTGTGGGTCGGCCAGGACGGCAAGCGCTACGGACTGCCGAAGGACTTCGACACCGTGGGCCTCTTCTACAACGAGAAGATGGCGGCGGATGCCGGGTTCACGCCCGAGCAGCTCGCGACGCTGTCCTGGAACCCCACCGACGGCGGGACATACGAGCAGCTCATCGCGGCGCTGACGGTCGACCAGAACGGCGTGCACGGCAACCAGCCCGGCTTCGACAAGTCCAAGGTCGCCGTGTACGGCCTGGCGCTGAGCGGCAACGGCCTCAACGCCTCGGGCCAGCAGACCTGGGCGCCCTACGCGCTGAGCAATGACTGGTACTTCGGCGACAAGACGCCGTGGACGACAAAGTGGAACTTCGGCGACGAGAAGTTCACCGAGAGCCTCACCTGGTACAAGCACCTCATCGACGCGGGGTACATGCCGTCGGTCGACATCGCCCTGAGCGAGCAGGACCCGCTCAACGGGTACCTCGCCGGACGCTACGCGACCGTCACCGACGGCAGCTGGATGAACTCCTCCTACCTCGGACAGAGCTCCGTCGCGACGAAGGTCGCCCCGACGCCGATCGGTCCGTCCGGCGAACGAGCCAGCCTGTTCAACGGCCTGTCCGACGGCATCTGGGCCGGCACGAAGAACCCGGATGCCGCGTGGAAGTGGGTCTCGTACCTCGCCTCGACCGCGTGCCAGGACGTCATCGCGCAGTCTGCGGTCGTGTTCCCCGCGATCAAGACCTCCACGACCAAGGCGGAGAAGGCGTTCGCCGACAAGGGGTGGGACGTCACCGGCTTCACCGTGCAGGTCGAGGACAAGACGACCGCGCTGCTGCCGATCGCCGATCACTGGTCGGAGATCAACGACACGATGACCGCCGCCGTCGAGTCGTTCCTGAAGGGGACCGGCGACGCCGGGTCCCTCGCGAAGGCGAACGACGCCGTCAACGCGCTGTTCCGCTGACCCGAACGGTCGGGGGCGCCGGTCCGTTCCGGCGCCCCCGATGCGGACCGCCGTCCGCCCTCCCCCTCCTCCCTCCCCGCCAGACACGGACGTCGCGATGACACTCCACGCCCTTCCGCGCCGTGCCGGCGCTCCGGCGCCCCGGCAGCGGTGGGCGGGGGACTCGCGTCCTCGGGGGGTCCGCTCGCCTGGGGGCTCCTGCGCGGAGGCGTCCGCCTCACGGCTGCGGGGCCGCGCGCATCCCGTCGTCGATGCGCGTGAGGAGTCGCAACGCGGCCTCGACCTCGCGCTCCTCGACATCCGTCGGGAGGGCGTGAGACAGGCTCTGCGCCCACCATGCGCGTAACCGCGCGATGTTCTCGACGGCCAGAGCCGTCGGGAACAGCTGCACCTGACGACCGTCGTCCGGCGTGGCTCGCCGCTCGACCATCGCCTTGCGCTCCAGCTCCCGCAGTGCCGCGCTCAGATTGCTGCGATGCAGGCCCGTCGCCGCGGCCGTGGCGCTGGGGGTCGTCCCCGGGTGCCAGTCGATCCAGCGCATCACGACACTCTCCGTGCCTGTCAGCGTCACGACGTCCGGCGCCGAGCCGCCGTGCGGATCGAGCTCGCGGGCGACGCGGAGGAGCAGTTCGGCGAACTCGCCCCAGAGGGCATCCGGCACCGACGTCATACCGACAGCTTACCGCCGCGGCGACATTTTAGTTATAGTTACATAACTATGACTTCATCATCAATCGATCGACGAGACTCCCATCCGGGCGCGACCGCCGACGGGCCCCGGTCCATCACGCCCGCTCTGCTGGTCGTGCTCGGGCTTCTCAGCGCCATCGCGCCCTTCGCGACCGACCTCTATCTGCCCGCCTTCCCGGAGATGGCCGGTGATCTGCATACCTCCGCGACCGCGGTGCAGCTCAGCCTCACCGCCTTCCTGCTGGGCGTCACCGCCGGCCAACTCGTCTTCGGCCCGCTCTCCGACCGCTTCGGCCGCGTGCCGCCCCTCGTCGCGGGCGCGGTGCTGTGCGTCGCGGCGAGCGTTCTGGCGGTCTTCGCCCCCACGATCGGCATCCTCATCGTCGCGCGTCTCGTGCAGGGACTCGGCGGCGCGGCCGGCATGGTGATCGGCCGCGCCATCATCTCCGACCTCGCCACCGGGCAGCCCGCCGCCCGCGCGTTCTCGCTCATGATGATCGTCGGCGGCGTGGCCCCCGTGATCGCACCGCTCGTCGGCGGCCTCCTCACGGCGGCGGTCGGGTGGCGCGGACTGCTCGCGATCGTGCTCGCTCTGGCCATCCTCATGCTCGTCGCCATCCTGGTCGTCGTGCGGGAGACGCACCTCAAGCAACGGCGAGACGCACTCCGTCTCGAACGCCGCGGAGCGTCGTCCGGTGCGCGGGCGATGCTCTCACGCACGTTCATCGGCTACGCGGCGAGCTTCGGCTTCGCGTTCGCCGCCATGATGGCCTACATCTCGGCCTCGCCCTTCGTCTACCAGGACATGATCGGGCTCGACACCGCGGGCTACGGCATCGCCTTCGGCATCAACGCCCTCGCGCTCATGGGGACCAGCGTCGTCTCGTCGAAGCTGGTCGCGACGCGCGCCGTGCGGGGAGTGCTCGGCGCGGGACTGATCGGCCTGCTCGTCGCCGCCGTCGGGTTCGCCGCGTTGGTCGTCGCCGCCGCACCCGCCGCGCTGCTCGCCGTCCCGATGTTCGTCCTGTCCGCGAGCCTCGGGTTCGTGCTCGGCAACGCGACCGCGCTGGCGCTCGCCGCCGTCCCGAGGGCGGCGGGCACCGGCTCGGCGGTGGTCGGCGCGCTGCAGTTCGGGCTGGCCGCGCTCGTCTCGCCACTGGTGAGCCTCGGCGGCTCGACGACCGCCGCCCCGTTGGCCGTCGTCATGCTGAGCGCGGCGGTCCTCGCCGTCGCCTCCTTCGCTCTCGCGCGCCCCCGCCGACCCCGCACGACCTGAACGCCGCGCCGGGGGCGCCCCCCGGGGTGCCCCCGGTGGCGCGGTGCCGGTGGCGCCGAGTCGCGATCGTGGGGCACCATGCGGGAATGCACTCCTCGCCGCCCGGCCGCACCGTCTTCCACCCCGAGCTCCGGGCCGCCCTCGCGGTGATCGGCGGGGTGTTCCCGCCGACGGTGACGCCCGACCTCATCCCGTTCATGCGGCGTTCCTATGCATCCCCGCCGCGCGAGGAGCTTCTCGCCGGCAGGAACGTGCGGGTCGACGACGTGGAGGTGGCGGGGTGGGGCGCGGCGCTCGAGGCCTCCGTCGTGCGCCCCGCCGCGGGCGGCTCGGGCGCCGGCATCCTGCTGCTGCATTCGGGAGGAATGATGTTCGGCGACCGGTTCAGCGGCACCGACCACGCGTTGAGCTGGGTGGAGGAGTTCGGGGTCGCGCTGGTGACGGTCGACTACCGGTTGGCCCCCGAGCATCCCGACCCCGTCCCGTTCGAGGACTGCTACGCGACGCTGGAGTGGTTCGCGTCGAACGCGCGGCGGCTCGGTGTCGACCCGGATCGCATCCTGGTGGCCGGGGCGAGCGCGGGCGGCGGCCTCGCCGCGGGGGTCGCGCTCGCCGCCCGTGATCGCGGCGGGCCGCGACTGTGCGGCCAGCTGCTGGACTATCCGATGCTCGACGACCGCGGGCGGACGCCGTCGACGTCCGCCTTCGACGGCGTCGGGGTGTGGGACCGCGTCAGCAACGAGACCGGCTGGAGGGCGCTGCTCGGCGACCGCGTCGGCGGAGCCGATGTGAGCCCGTACGCAGCGCCCGCCCGCGCGGAGGATCTGCGCGACCTGCCGCCGGCGTTCATCGACGTAGGAGCGGCGGAGATCTTCCGCGACGAGGCCGTGGACTACGCGCGGCGCCTGTGGGAGGCGGGCGTGGATGCCGAGCTGCACGTGTGGCCGGGCGCGTTCCATGCCTGCGACATCTTCGCGGCGCACACCACGATCGCGCGCGCGATGATCCATGCGCGCGAGGATTGGCTGCGCCGCACGCTGGCGGACTGAGCGCGCGCAGGGGACACTGGACCGAGCGGATGCACCGGCGCCCGCGGAGACGAGCTGCGAGGAGGCGGGTCATGCAGGAACTGCTCGGTCGCCTGCGTGCACTCGATCCGACGGCCAGCCAGGGGCTGCGCGTCATCGCCTGCTTCGACGAGCTCATGGCGGGCCGCGTCGGCACCGACGGTCTCCTGAGCGCCGCGGCCGCCCTGGCGGGCCGACCGGTCGGGCTGCGTCGCGGGCCGGAGGCGGCGGTCGTCCGCGTCGGCCCCGACGGGCGACGCCTCGCGCCGGCCGACAACAGCCCGGGAGGAGGGCTGGTCTCCGACGACCTCCAGCTGTGGATCGAGCGCACCGGCGAGGGCGAGGGCGTCAACGACGCCATCATCCTGGAGCGCCTCGCGCTCGCCCTGCAGGTCCGGTTCGACCAGTCGCGGGCTCCGGCGCCGCGCGACCTCGCGCTCCTGTTCGACGACACGATCGACGTGGCCGTGCGCCGCGACGCCGCCACGCGCCGCGGACTGCCCTCCGGCGTACGGGTGCGCGCGATCGCGGCGCCGCTGTTCGCCGTGTGGCGCACGCACCCGTCGGGCCCCGAGGATGTCGTCGCCACCGACTTCGGCCCGGTCCACGCCGCCGTGGTCCCGGCCGCCGCCGACGTCGCCGCGTCTCCTCTGGGCATCGGCGTCGCGGTGGAGCGGGACGATCTCGCCCTGTCGTTTCGCACGGCGGTGGTGGCGCTCCGACTGGCCGACTCCGCCGCCGACCGGATCTCGAGGGCCGACGACTTGGGCGTGCTCGCCGAGACGCTGGCCGACCAGCCCCTTCGCCCGCGGATGGATGCCGACGAGGAGGCGGTGGCGCGTCTGGCGGCGCATCCGTGGGGCATCGCGACGCTCGACGCGCTGGTGCGCTCCACGTCGGTGCGCGATGCGGCGCGCATCGTCGGCATCCACCACAGCACGATGACCTCCCGGATCGAGACGATCACCGCGGAGCTCGGCTTCTCGCCCGTCGACGGCTGGGCGCGCACGCGGACCGGGGTCGCACTGCTGCGCTGGCGTGTCCGCACCTCACGGGTGCTCGAGCTGCCCGCGCCGGTGCAGGTGCCCGCGCCCGCCTGACGCGCCGACTTCTCGGGGCCCGACGATTGTCGGGTCGTCCGCCGCGGATCCCGCCACCGTGTCGGTGTCGCGCCGGGCGCGCTCCCGGAAGGCTGAGGTCACGCTGATACCGACCACAAAGGAGTGGAACGATGATCGAGAACCCCTACTACACCGATGCCGTGCACCGGGACTTCGAGCTGATCCCGGTGGGCAGGCTCGAGCTGGAGGAGGGCGGGGTGATCCCCGACCTCGCACTGGCGGTGCGCACCTGGGGAACCCTGAACGAGGCGAGGGACAACGCCATCCTCATCCCGACCTGGTACTCCGGAACGCACCAGATCTGGGCCGACGCGTATGTGGGCGACGGGCATGCTCTCGACCCTTCCCGCTACTTCATCGTGTGCGTCAATCAGATCGGGGGCGGTCTGTCGACCTCCCCGCACAACACCGACGACGACGCGATCTCGATGTCGCGGTTCCCACGGGTGCGCATCGGCGACGACGTCGTCGCACAGGAGAGACTGTTGCGCGAGCACTTCGGCATCGACACGCTCGCCCTCGTCGTCGGCGGCTCGATGGGCGCCCAGCAGACGTACGAGTGGGCGGTGCGATTCCCCGACAAGGTGTTGCGGGCCGCGCCGATCGCGGGCACCGCGAAGAACACGCCGCACGACTTCCTCTTCACCCAGACCCTGAACGAGCAGATCTGGTCGGATCCGGGCTGGAACGGCGGCGAGTACGCGTCCCACCTGGATGTGGCCGACGGGCTGAGGCGTCACGCGCACCTCTGGGCGACGATGGGCTTCTCGACCGAGTTCTGGAAGCAGGAGAAGTGGGCCGCGCTCGGGTTCGACTCGAGAGACGCGTTCCTCACTGGCTTCCTCGAGCCGTACTTCACGGCGATGGACCCGAACGACCTGCTCGCGATGGCGTGGAAGTGGCAGCGTGGCGACGTGTCGCGCCACACCGGCGGCGATTTGGCCGCGGCGCTCGGGCGCATCACGGCGAAGATGTTCGTGATGCCGATCAGCGAGGACATGTTCTTCCCCGTCCGCGACTGCGCTGCCGAACAGGCGCTCGTCCCGGACAGCGAACTGCGTGTCATCGACGACGTGCACGGTCATCTCGGACTGTTCGCGGTCGACCCCGGCTTCATCCCCCAGATCGACGAGGCGCTGGCCGCGCTGCTGAGCGCTCCGGTCGCCACACGCGTGGGCGAGGACAGCGCCGCTGTCGTGTGAGAAGCGTGCTCCTGTCCCGCGTCCACCGGACTTCTGTCACTGAGGCGGCGCGCGGTCTACGCTCGCGGCATGTGCCGAAACATCCGGGTGCTCCACAACTTCGAACCGCCCACCACCGATGACGAGGTCCGCGAAGCCGCGCTGCAGTTCGTGCGCAAGGTGAGCGGATCGGCCCGTCCGTCCCGGGTCAACGCCGAAGCGTTCGAGCTCGCGATAGACGAGATCGCCGCAGCCACGAGGCGGATGCTCGACGCCCTGGTGACGTCCGCGCCGCCGAAGAACCGCGAAGCCGAGGCGGTCAAGGGGCGGGAGCGCCACGAGAAGCGCATGGAGCGAGAGGTCCGCATCCGCACGGCATCCTGACTTCCGCGTCACGGCTTCTCCGATGCCACCTCGCATCGGAGAAGGCGGGAACCGCCGTCCCATAGCCACGCGTGTCCGTCGCGGATGTCGAGGACGGTGCTCTTGGATGCCCCACGCGGCAACGTCACCGGGTCGAAGGAGCGGTCGGCGAGGCGGAAGATCCGCTGCTTGCCCTTCCATTCCCCCGAGGAGAACAGCGGCGACAGGACGAGTGCGTCGCCGTCTGAGGTGATCCGGCCGTACCACCCATGCTTTCCCGGCATCCGCTTCCATCCCGCCTGTTCGTGGATGCGTTCGGTGACACGTCCATCGGTGCCCACCCTGTCGATGGTGAAGAAGTCCATGCCGTAGCGCAACGGGAACTCATCGGAACCCTCCGTGCACACCAGAATCCCGTCGCCGACGGTTGCGACGTCGCCGATGATCGGCGCCGCGGGGCCGCTGTTGCCGTCGAAGTCGTCGCTGCCGTACCGGTCCACGGGATAGGCGCTCGCGTCGAGATCAAGGGGAAGACCCCAGCTCGCCGAGCGGGCGGCGACGTCGATCTGCAGCGGAACGAGGGCTCGTGCGCCGAAGCGCGAGCCCAGCCGCACGCGGAAAGCCCCCTGATGGTGCCCCCGTGCCGTACTCGGCGTGAGGTGCAGATCGGCTTGCCGCAGCTGCTGCTCTCCCCGCATCACGATGTCGGCGACGACGGCCGTCGACCGATCGAGAACCCGGAGTGCGCCGGTGGACAGTGCAACAGCGACCTCTCCGCCTCCGGCATCGATGAGCGTCTGCGCGCTGAAGGCGTCGTCCACGTCGGCGGCAGACAGCGTGTGATGCGCGAGGCCGTCCTCGTCTGCCCGGATCACCCACGTGCCCCAGCTGTCGTCCGTCTCGACGTTCACGACCGCCCACAGCGCACCGTCATCGGTGATGAGCGCGGTCTTCGGCAGATGCAGAGCGTCGACGGCTCCGGGCAGCGAAATGTCGGCATCCAGGATGAGTTTCACACGCCCGATTCTGTCCCATCTCGGTGAGGGGAGTGCCCCGCGCCCGCGCGTCATGTTAGCGGCCGCCGATCGCTTCATCCATTGCCAACCAGCGGCAATGGCGTTTTACTGAATGGAAACACGGCCGGCAGGGCCGCGTAACAACGCCGCCGTAACGTCGCTCGCGGCGAAGAGGAGGTTGCATGGCCGAGACACCCACCCGCACCGTCGATCGGGCACTGTCACTGCTCGGCACCGTCTGCGACTCCGGCCCGATCTCCTTGGCCGACGCGGCCCGAGCCGCCGACCTGTCGGCGAGCACCGCGCTCCGTCTGCTGCGCACGCTCGAGGCCCAGGAGTTCGTCCGCCGCGCGCCGGACGGCCGCTACGCCGCCGGAGCGCGGATCGTCCAGCTCGGTGCGCTCGCCCTGTCGAACGACTCGCTCGTCTCCCTCGCCGAGCCCGCTCTCGCGCGGGTCGTCGCCGAGACGGGGGAGTCCTGCTACCTCGCCGTCCGCGGCGCCGGCGACACCGCGCTCTACATCTCGATCGTCGAGGGCACCCACTCGGTGCGTCACGCCAGTTGGGTCGGCCGCAGCATCCCGCTGCACGGCTCCGCGGCGGGCGCCGTCCTCGAGGGCGAGACCGGCGACGCCGGCTACATCGTCGTGACGCAGGGCGTCGAAGACGATGTGACCGCGATCGCCGCGCCGGTCGTCGTGGGCGGACGGGTCGCCGCCTCGCTGTCCGTCGTCGTGCCCAGCTACCGCACCACCGACGTGAAGAACGCCGCGATCGGGCGCCTGCTCGTCGCTGAGAGCCGGTCGTTGCTGGTTCATCCCGAACTGCCCGCCGCCAGACCAGGAAGAGAGACACCGAGATGACCGGAAGCCGCACGGTTCGCGCGCCGCGCGGGACGACGCTGACAGCCAAGAGCTGGCAGACCGAAGCCCCGCTGCGGATGCTCATGAACAACCTCGACCCCGAGGTCGCGGAACGGCCCGAAGACCTCATCGTCTACGGCGGCACGGGAAAGGCCGCCCGCAACTGGGCGAGCTACGACGCGATCGTCGCCACCCTCGCCGACCTCGACGACGATGAGACGCTGCTGGTGCAGTCCGGCAAGCCCGTGGGCGTGTTCCGCACGAACGTGTGGGCACCGCGCGTGCTCCTGGCCAACTCCAACCTGGTCGGCGACTGGGCGACATGGCCCGAGTTCCGTCGCCTGGAGGCCGAGGGGCTCATGATGTACGGCCAGATGACGGCCGGCTCGTGGATCTACATCGGCACGCAGGGCATCCTGCAGGGAACGTACGAGACGTTCGGCGCCGTGGCCCGCAAGCGTTTCGGCGGCACGCTCGCCGGCACGCTCACCGTCACCGGCGGATGCGGCGGCATGGGCGGCGCGCAGCCGCTGGCCGTCACCCTGAACGGCGGAGCGGTGCTGATCGTGGACGTCGACGAGACGCGTCTGCGCCGCCGCCAGGGCAAGCGGTATCTCGACGAGGTCACCACCGACCTCGACGACGCGCTCCAGCGCGTGCTCGCGGCCAAGGCCGAGGGTCGCGCCCTGTCGGTGGGTCTCGTCGGCAACAGCGCCGAGGTGCTGCCCGAGCTCCTGCGCAGAGAGGTGCCGGTCGACATCGTCACCGACCAGACCTCGGCACACGACCCGCTCGCCTACCTACCCGTGGGGATGGTGTTCGAGGACTGGCGCGCCGAGGCGGAGCGCGACCCGGAGGGCTTCACGGTGAGCGCACGCGCATCCATGGCACGCCACGTCGAGGCGATGGTGGCGTTCCAGAACCGCGGCGCCGAGGTGTTCGACTACGGCAACTCGATCCGCGACGAGGCCCGCCAGGGCGGGTACGCCGACGCGTTCGCCTTCCCCGGCTTCGTTCCGGCGTACATCCGGCCGCTGTTCTGCGAGGGCCTCGGCCCGTTCCGCTGGGTGGCCCTGTCGGGCGACCCGGCCGACATCGCCGTCACCGACCAGGCGATCCTCGAGCTGTTCCCCGAGAACGAGGGGCTCACGCGCTGGATCGCCGCCGCACAGGAGCACGTCGAGTTCGAGGGTCTCCCCGCCCGCATCTGCTGGCTCGGCTACGGTGACCGCGCCAAGGCCGCTCTCCGCTTCAACGAGCTCGTGGCCGAGGGCAGGATCTCCGCGCCCATCGTCATCGGTCGCGACCACCTCGACTCGGGATCGGTGGCGTCGCCCTACCGCGAGACCGAGGCGATGGCCGACGGGTCGGACGCGATCGCCGACTGGCCCATCCTCAACGCGCTTCTCAACACGGCCTCCGGTGCCACGTGGGTCTCCCTCCACCACGGCGGCGGCGTCGGCATCGGTCGCTCCATCCACGCGGGGCAGGTCTCCGTGGCCGACGGCACGCCGCTCGCGGCGGAGAAGCTCGAGCGGTTGCTGACGAACGACCCCGGCATGGGCGTCATCAGACACGTGGATGCCGGCTACGAACGGGCCATCGAGGTCGCGCGTGAGCGCGGCGTGCGGGTTCCGATGCTCGGATCATGACCGCTGTCACCACGCTCCTCGGCGCCATTGCGGACATCGGCCGCGATGCCCGCAGCGGCGGCTACGTCCGCCCGGTGTTCTCCACCGCCGAGCGCGACCTGCGCGACTGGTTCCTCGGCGAGGCCGCGCAGCGCGGGCTCGATGTGGAGGTCGATCGCAACGGCATCCTGTGGGCGTGGTGGGGAACGCCGGGCCGGGGCGCCGTCGTCACCGGCAGTCACCTCGACTCCGTCCCCGGAGGCGGGGCGTTCGACGGTCCGCTCGGGATTGCGGCGGCGCTGGGCGCCATCGACGTGCTGCGGGGGCGCGGATTCACGCCGGCACGGCCGTTGGCCATCGCGGTGTTCCCCGAGGAGGAGGGGTCGCGCTTCGGCGTCGCGTGCCTCGGTTCGCGTCTGCTCACCGGGGCACTCTCGCCGGATGCCGCGCGCACCCTGACCGACCGCGACGGCCACACGCTCGCCGACGTGTTCGCGGCGGGCGGTGTCGATCCGCGGTGGATCGGCCCCGACCCCGAGACGCTCGCGCGCGTCGGCGTGTTCGTCGAGCTGCACG
>Ga0207655_1001036_pt1 | contig 28029 bp, 23 predicted proteins | sample KBSM44metaG_FD_184398 | JGI IMG/M metagenome (GOLD analysis project Ga0207655, IMG submission 184398) | Miscanthus rhizosphere microbial communities from Kellogg Biological Station, Michigan, USA - KBS M4-4 metaG (SPAdes) (version 2) | ecosystem: Host-associated > Plants > Roots > Rhizosphere >... | reverse complement strand
TCGGCCTGCACCATCTGCGCCGCCATGGGGGTTGGGGGTTCGGGTTTGATCGACGGGGCTGCGGTGGTGGTGACGGAGAGCGTGGTGAGGAAGGCGAAGATTAGGGAGGAGAGGTAGGTGTTTTGCATTGGTGACGCTCCATGACATTGGTAAGAGAAAAGCAGCTTTCCGAAGCTGCTTTTCAAACTTAGGTCATGCTGGAAGGGTGTCAAAAGCGGGTGGGTTACAGAGTGTGACTTCTTCGGTAAAGACGTACTGAGGGGGCCAACAGCACCATACACCCCTGATTTCCAGTTAAGATTCCAAACGGGTAGAATTGCTGCCAATTATTAGACAGGCAGACATCAACCCGCACCGTAAACGGTGAAGAGCGAGGGTTGTAGGGCTTGGCCTATGCGCAAAATAGTGGCGCAGGACTGTAGATCGATCGCGACACAGGGGAAGGGACACGGTGTCCCCAGGTCGCCCGCTTAGCCTTTTTGTCAGTGGATCAAACGTAAGCGAAGGGCGAAATATGCTGCTGTACAACGCTGCGGCAGTCTCAAATTGTCAGAATTTTGTTGGCTTGGCTCTCAGGTTCATCACTTTATGGCTACCTGAAATTATTAAATAAATACCTGCCGTAAGGCATGTAGTCTGCGCACTGGATGCCGATCGATGCTCCAGCGGCAGACGAGAGGAGATGTAAACGTACATGGGAATCAAAAATTCGGAGCAGGTGTGTACAACACCTTACATTCTGGCGGATGAATTCAATCACTGTGCTACCAATGCCAAGGTTGGTGCCTGACCCGTGCCTACTATCATGTTGTCCAACCATAAAACTTTCGATGCCGAAAGCGGCAAGAGCCTGCTTGATTGTGCAAAATCGCAGGCAACGGTGCTTGAGTACAGCTGCCGCACGGGGCGATGCGGTGTTTGCAAGGCGAACGTTCTCAGTGGTGAGACTGAAGTTGTTCAACCGGAGCTGGCCCTAACGGAAGAGGAGCGTGCGTCGGGTACCATTCTTACCTGTTGCCGCGCCGCACTCAGTGATGTCGAGTTGGATATAGAGGATCTCGGCTTACTGGCCGATATCCAGATCAAAACCATGCCTTGCCGCATCGACTCCATCGAGCGTTTGGCCGACGACGTGGTGCGAGTCGTATTCCGAACACCGCCTAAAAGTGCACTTGTTTACCTCGCTGGACAGTACATTGACGTCATCGGCAAGGATGGTGTCCGTCGCAGCTATTCCGTTGCTAATGCACAACGCGAGGATGCCCAGCTGGAGCTGCATATCCGTAAGGTACCTAACGGTGTCATGAGCCAGTATTGGTTCGGTGAAGCTCAGGCCAACGACCTCCTCAGGCTGGAGGGACCACTCGGTACCTTCTGTCTACGCAGCGCGAATACTCAGAATCTTGTGTTCTTGGCTACCGGCACAGGTATCGCGCCAGTAAAGGCCATGCTGGAAGCCCTAGCGGCCGAACCTGGATCCTTCCACAACAGGCATATATACGTCTATTGGGGCGGGCGTAAGGAACCGGACCTATACTGGCGCCCTGACTTCCCTGCACTCCGAGTAAATTATCGACCGGTACTGTCCCGCGCAGGCGAGCAATGGTCAGGCGCCACAGGTTACGTCCAAGACGCAGTGCTAGCAGAAAATCTCGACTTGGCGGATACCTCAGTCTATGCCTGTGGCTCTGAAGCCATGATTCGAACAGCACGCGAGGCGCTTATTCAGGCCGGCCTGCACCCCAATTTTTTTCATTCCGATGCCTTTGTAAGCTCGAATTGACCCGGAGACAGCATGAAAGCAGTTATTTTGGCCGGTGGCCTGGGAACGCGCCTAAGTGAAGAAACCAGCCTACGCCCAAAACCCATGGTCGAGATCGGGGGCAAGCCTATCCTTTGGCACATCCTCAAAATGTACTCGGCTCATGGCATCAATGATTTCATTATTTGCTGTGGTTATAAGGGTTATGTCATCAAGGAGTACTTTGCCAACTACTTCCTGCACATGTCCGATGTCACGTTCAACATGCGCGATAACACCATGAAAGTTCATGATAGACGCGCTGAGGATTGGAATATCACTCTAGTTGATACGGGTGATGATTCCATGACCGGCGGCCGCCTGCGTCGTGTTGCGGAGTATGTCAAAGATGACGAGGCGTTCTGCTTCACCTACGGTGATGGCGTCAGCGATCTCGACATCAGCGCCACACTGGCTTTTCACAAGCAGCACGGCAAGGCCGCAACGCTCACTGCCACCTTCCCCCCTGGGCGTTTCGGCGCACTGGATATCCAGAAGGGCCAGGTCTTGAATTTCAAAGAAAAGCCAAAGGGCGACGGCGCCTTGATAAATGGCGGCTTCTTCGTACTCAGCCCCAAGGTATTGGCTTACCTGAAGGATGACAGCACGACTTGGGAACAGGAACCGCTGATGAAACTTGCAGCTGAGGGCGAATTGATGGCCTTTGAACACCCTGGATTCTGGCAACCCATGGACACCCTGCGTGACAAGCACTATCTGGAAGAGCTTTGGCATTCTGGCAAAGCCCCTTGGAAGTCTTGGGACTGAATATGAAGTCGACGGTTTCCCCCGCCTTTTGGCAAGGCAAAAAAGTGTTCCTGACGGGTCATACCGGTTTCAAGGGTAGCTGGCTATCTCTTTGGCTGACCAGCATGGGCGCGAAGGTCAAGGGCTTTGCATTGGCACCTCCGACACACCCTGCCCTTTTCGTCGAGGCGAGGGTCGCCGATGGCATGGAGTCTGAACAAGGTGACATCCGCGACTTGGCAGCCATAACCCTAAGCATGACCAGCTTCAATCCAGATGTGCTGATCCACATGGCGGCTCAACCGCTGGTTCGCCTGTCCTACCGCCAACCGGTGGAGACCTATTCGACGAACGTTATGGGGACCCTGCATGTTCTGGAGGCCGCACGTCAGTGCCCCAACCTGCGTGCAATCGTCAACGTCACCACTGACAAGTGCTACGAAAACCGTGAATGGGAATGGGGCTATCGTGAAGACGAGCCCATGGGCGGACATGACCCGTACAGCAACAGCAAAGGTTGTGTTGAACTGATCACCAGTGCGTATCGCAAATCGTTCTTCAGCGATCCCCAAGGTGCGGCATTGGCCTCGGGCCGTGCCGGCAACGTAATTGGCGGCGGAGATTGGGCTGAGGATCGGCTTATCCCTGATATCCTTAGTGCCTTCGAACAGGGTAAAGCCGTCACAATACGCAACCCTAGGGCTACTCGCCCATGGCAGCACGTGCTGGAGCCGCTGAGCGGCTATCTGGTGTTGGCCGAGCATCTCTGGACCCACGGGCATCGCTTTGCCGAGGGCTGGAATTTCGGCCCTAGGGACGAAGATGCGCGACCTGTTGAGTGGATTCTCGACCACATGGTTCGGACCTGGGGCGCAGGCGCCAGCTGGCAACTGGATGAAGATCCACAGCCACATGAGGCAAACTACCTCAAGTTGGATATTTCAAAGGCTCGTGCCCGTTTACAGTGGTCGCCGAGCTGGAGCCTGGAAACCACGCTCGCCCGGATTGTCACATGGCACCGCGCATGGTTGAGCGGCGACGATATCCGGACCCACTGCCTGGAAGAAATAAGCGCTTACGTTCTCGCCATGCACACCAGCAGCAACTAACTTTATTTTTTAGCAGGAACCTTCATGACACCCGATATGCTCCGCCAGGAAATCAGCAAGCTCGTCGAGCAATACGCAAACGTCGCATTGGCGAGCAAGCCGTTCGTGGCCGGCGAAACCGTAATCCCACCATCAGGTAAGGTAATCGGGGCCCGTGAGCTGCAACTGATGGTCGAGGCCTCCCTGGATGGCTGGCTGACCACCGGCCGCTTCAATGCCGAGTTCGAGAAAAAACTCGCTGAGTTCCTCGGTGTGAAATTTCTGCTGTCGGTCAACTCGGGATCTTCTGCAAACCTGGTTGCCTTCAGCACGCTGACTTCACCCAAGCTGGGTGAACGAGCCATCAAAAAGGGCGACGAAGTCATAGGCGTCGCGGCTGGATTCCCGACAACAGTCAACCCAATCGTCCAGTTTGGTGCTGTCCCGGTTTTCGTCGATGTCGACATGGCAACCCACAACATCAATGCCGACCTGATCGAGGCCGCCATCACGCCTAAAACCAAGGCAATCATGCTGGCTCACACCCTGGGTAACCCGTTCAACCTTGGGAAGGTCAAGGCACTGTGCGAAAAGTACAATCTGTGGCTGGTTGAAGACTGCTGTGATGCCTTGGGTGCGACCTATGATGGCAAACTGGTAGGTACCTTCGGCGATATCGCGACACTCAGTTTCTACCCTGCGCACCACATAACCATGGGCGAAGGCGGCGCGGTATTCACCAACAATCCAATGCTCAAGGTGATTGCAGAGTCTTTCCGGGACTGGGGTCGTGACTGCTACTGCGCTCCTGGTTGCGACAATACCTGCGGTGATCGGTTTGGCCAGCAATACGGTAGTCTGCCTCAAGGTTATGACCATAAGTACGTCTATGCGCACTTGGGTTATAACCTGAAGATTACTGACATGCAGGCTGCATGTGGCCTTGCCCAACTAGAACGCGCCCAGGATTTCATCGATACGCGCAAACACAACTTCAAACGGCTCAAGGAGCGTCTGTCGACCCTATCCGAGTTTCTTGAGATTGCCGAGGCTACTCCCAATAGCGACCCGTCGTGGTTTGGCTTCCCGGTGACATTGAAAGAAAGCAGCGGCGTGAACCGTGTCGACCTCCTCAAGTACCTCGATCAGCACAAAATTGGCACCCGTCTGCTTTTTGCCGGCAACCTGACACGTCAACCTTATTTCCAGAACCTGGAGTATCGAGTGGTTGGCGAACTGACGAACACCGACCGCACCATGAATCAGACTTTCTGGCTTGGCGTCCAGCCATCACTGGGACAGGAGCATTTTGATTTTGTCGGTGAGAAACTGGAAGAATTTTTCGGGATTGGTTTCTAAACAATGAAAGCGTCTGACGCCGTGGCGCTGGTACTCGCTCAGAACAAGGTTCTGTACGGCTACGAGCTGATCGGGGGGATGATTACGCACCTGGTTGATAGCATCAACCAGCTAGGCGTGACTTCCCTTGTTTCAGTGCATCACGAGCAAGCGGCTGCATTTGCGGCGGCGGCGGTCGCGCGCGCAACACACCACGAACTGCTCGGGGTTGCATTAGGCACCAGCGGACCGGGCGCCACCAACCTGATAACGGGTATTGCCGATTGCTGGCTTGACAGTCATCCATGCATCTTCATTACCGGACAGGTGAATACCTACGAACTCAAAGGCGATCGAAACATTCGCCAGCAAGGTTTTCAGGAACTCGACAGCGTGGCCCTCGTGAGCAGCATCACTAAATATGCTCACCAAGTCACGCATATCGAAGAGCTACTCCCTTGCCTGCAGAAGGCAATCGATATAGCCAAGGAAGGACGTCCCGGCCCTGTGTTGCTGGATATCCCTATGGATCTTCAGAAAGTCGAAATTGATGATTCTATAGTAAACGCCATTTTGAACGCGCAAAGAAAATCGACCACGCAAACAGTCCGCGTATCCGATTTAGAGGAGATTAAAAGCAAACTGAAGATCGCAAAAAAACCTCTGATTTTGCTCGGCGGAGGTGCCGTCAATTCGCGTAATTTTAAGCAGTGGGAAAATCAGCTTGAGACGTCTGGAATACCTTTCGTCGCAAGCTTGAAAGGCGCAGAAAGGATACAAGAAAGTCCGAATTACATGGGCATGTTGGGGGCTTATGGCACCCGAACTGCTAACTATGCCGTACAAAATTGCGATTTTTTACTGGTATTGGGCAGCCGTTTGGATGTGCGACAGACAGGCGCTCAGCCTGATGACTTTGCTCGCAATGCCGAGATTATTCAGATTGATCTGATGGAGGGACAACTGAATAATCGCGTAAAAGCAACGGACTCCGTTCAAATGGAGTTAAGCGCTTTTTTCGCAAACTTCCCTCTTCCGGATTCCCTCAAAAATCCTATGTGTGCGACTTGGGCCACAGAACTGCAAGCCCATTTCAATCATAATTTTGTAGATGAATACACTGACTGGATATTCAGTCCCTTCAAAATTTTCTCAGCCCTGAATGCGCTAACTGCCACTCATGCGCTCGACTATGTCGCCGACGTGGGCAACAACCAAATGTGGGCCGCGCATACGCTGAGGCTGAGCAAAAATCAATCTATGCACCATTCCGGCGGCTTGGGTGCAATGGGATTTGCAATTCCAACGGCGATTGGGGTGTGTCACTCAGCCAACAAGCCAGTGATCGTCATTACGGGCGATGGCGGCGCCCAGCTCAACATCCAAGAGCTGGATATCATTGCGCGAGACCAATTGCCCGTACTGATAATTGTGCTGAACAATCACTCGTTAGGGATGGTGCACGGGTTCCAGGAAATGTATTTCGAGGGCCGAACCTCCTCGACTTACTGGAATGGCTACACGTCCCAATTCAAAGCAATAGGCGAAGCTTACGGAATCAACGCCAAAGTCGTCAGCGAAGATACTGAGTTCCGGACTTCAATCACGCAATTTCTGCAGGCCCCAGGCCCGATGCTGATCGAAGTCTTGATTCCCGACGCACGAGAGTGTCGTCCACGACTCGAATTCGGGATGCTGATTGACCAGCAAATGCCAAAAAGGGCATAAGAACCTAACCAAGATTTTTCGAACCTCAGCTGCTGGTCATCAATCAGGCTGATGCGTCCATCGATGGAGTTTTCAAATGCAAGCGCAGGAAAAAATAAAAGTAAGTGAACAAATTGCAGAAGCACTGGAGAACCTGGGTATTACTCATGTATTCGGGATCATTGGTGCAGGTAATGTTCATCTTTTTGAAGCCATAAGCCGCCGCGGTTACACGGAAATCGTATGTGTACACCACGAGCAGGCCGCTTGCATGGCAGTGCAAACCTACTACCGTACGAATGGACGCCTTTCAGCCGCCCTGCTTACCACGGGTGCAGGCTCGACCAACGGCGTCACAGGTGTTGTATCCGCTTGGGCGGATTCCATTCCTTGCATAGTTATCGCTGGCAACGAACATTCCAAGCACTGCTTCCCGGAAAACCCATTGCGTATGTGGGGCGTACAGGGATACGACTCTTGCCAGATGGTAAGCCAGGTCTGCAAATACACTCAACGCGTCACCCAACCGGAGCAGGCAGTCTACGAACTCGAGAAAGCGGCTTATGTCGCATTGGAAGGCCGACCAGGTCCAACCTGGATCGAGATTCCGATGGATATACAATCGAGCCGCATTCAGACAAGTGAAATGGCGCGATTCCATGCACCCGTGGCGGATAGAACACTTAGCAACGAGGTTGCGGCACAAATTGACAGTGTTGTGAATGCTTTGCTCGAAGCCAAGCGTCCTCTCTTATGGTTGGGTAATGGCATTCGCTTGGCCGGCGCCGAGAAGCGTATCGCCCCCCTGCTCGAAAAGCTTCGTACGCCGGGTCTCGTTTCATGGGCAGGCATTGACATGATCGACTCCGATCACCCATTGGTGTTCGGGCGCGCCGGAGTCTACGGCCAGCGTGCGGCAAACTTTATCCTGCAAAACAGTGATTACGTACTTGCCATCGGCACACGATTGGCAATACCACAAGTCGGCTACGATTTGACAGAGCTGGCTCGCGAGGCGCGGATTGATGTGGTAGACATCAGCCGTGATGAAGCCTCCAAGAATGCATCACGCACCCAAGAAGTCATCGTCAGTGATGCCGCCGTATTTATGGAAGCACTGAGCGCGCGCCTCGAATCGTTGGAGATCCCTTCCAAGGCGCAGTGGGTTGCGCAGTGTGATGCCTACGAATCACAGTTCCCTTGGGTTGGTGAAGAGCATGCGGACAAAGGCGGCTTTATCAACTCCTACCGCTTTATGGAGCGTTTGAACCGCTCGTTCAAACCTAACCAAATTGTCGTAACAGACATGGGCACGGCACTCTTGTGCGGGCATCAGGTGCTACGCATGAAAGAAGGCCAGCGTCTGATGACCTCTACTGGCCTAGGAGAGATGGGCTACGGCCTCCCTGCCGCACTGGGAGTGTCTTTCGCCACTGATCGTGGTGAGGTCATGTGCCTCAACTGCGACGGGGGCATGATGATGAATCTTCAAGAACTACAGACCATCGTGCATCACCAGTTGCCGATCAAATTGTTCATCTTCAATAACGACGGCTACTTGATGATCAAACACACGCAAAACTCGCTATTCAAGGGGTCTTACGTAGGCACCGACCGGACCTCAGGTGTTTCCTGCCCGGACTTCTCGAAACTGGCCACCGGCTTTGGCATTCCATCCTGCCAGATTCGCCATTGGGAAGATGTGGACTCCGCCCTGGAAAAAGTACAGGCTGCCACCGGCCCCATCATTTGCGAAGTATTTATGCACCCTGAACAACTTTTCTCACCGAAGCTCTCGGTGATCGTGAAGGAGGATGGCTCTTTGGTATCCCCACCATTGGAAGATCTCTCGCCGCTGATACCGCGCGATCAACTGGAGAGCGCCATGCTTCAGGGGATGCATGATAAATCGAAAGCTTTGGGCGCATAACTAAAGCCATGAATGATATTTTGCGAAATCCTGTAATCACTAGCGATCTATTGACAATTACGACCGAGTACGGGCTTCCATGGCAGCGTCTGAAAGGGCAAAAGGTACTCATTACAGGTGCCTCGGGTTTCCTCGCCGCCTACATGGTAGAAACATTGTTGTTTCTAAACGAAACTCAAGAACTGGGCATCCAAATCTTCGCGCTCGTTCGCAGTCGACGCCGCTTTGAGAGCAGGTTTGCATATGCCTTAGGCAGACAAGATTTGATATGTATAGAGCAAGATGTGAGCGAAGCCTTAGCATTCAGCGCACGCCCAGACTTCATTATTCACGCTGCGAGCCAGGCTAGCCCAAAATACTACTCAACGGACCCAATTGGCACCTTGAGCGCCAACACTCTTGGCACTGCAGCCTTGCTAAAACTCGCCGCTTTGAGCGGATCGAAGGGTTTTCTCTTTTTCAGCAGTGGCGAGGTTTATGGGCAAACAGATATCGTGCCAACTGCCGAGCAGGATCTAGGTTTTGTTGACCCGACTTCAGTTCGAGCTTGCTACGCTGAAAGCAAACGAATGGGCGAAAACATGTGTGTCAGTTGGCACCACCAAGCAAGTGTACCTACGACTATCGTCAGACCTTTTCATACTTACGGTCCCCATATGCTATTGGATGACGGCAGGGTCTATGCTGATTTTGTAGCCAACATTTTGAATAATCGGCCTATCATAATGAAAAGTGATGGCAAGGCGCGTCGTGCCTTTTGCTATGCAGCAGACGCAGTAGCTGGGTTTTGGACAGTTCTGCTAAATGGGGTCCATGGTCAGGCATATAATGTTGGCAACCCCATGGGCGAGACCAGTATCGGAGAGTTGGCCGAAATGTTAGTCGAGCTATACCCTGAAAAAAAACTGAGCGTCGTCTTTGCTGAACGCGAAAACGACGGGGCATATTTAGTAAGCCCTATAGTAAGAAACTGCCCAGATATCACAAAAGTAGAGAAGCTTGGCTGGCACCCTCGGACGTCTGTCCGTGAGGGCTTTAAAAAAACCATTGAGAGCTATATATGAGACATATAGAAGAGATGCGTCAGTCTTTCGAAAAGCATGACTATATAGATGGAATGTACAACAACTTCCACAGCAAGCTCTTCTCATATGCTTCATGGTTACCGCAAACGAACATAGCTCGCATAGAAATCGGTGGCGAGGTCGTAATGACCTCTCGTGATAATGGTTTAAAAATCATATGCCCCAAATTCGATCAGCGAGTTGCGCCGATTGAAATTCTAAAGTTCGGCGATTATGAAGCAACCCACTCAAATATGATCATGAGATTGGTGAAGCCAAACTCGTGCATATTAGATATTGGAGCAAATATCGGATGGTACGCTCTCAATATTGCCAAGCAAAACCCAAACGCTAAAATTTATGCATTTGAACCAATCAAATATACTTACCTAGCTCTTGAAAAAAACATAAAACTTAACAACCTCACAAATATAAAATCCTTCAACTTTTGCTTCTCATCTGAAGAAAAGACATTAGAATTTTATTTTTACCCTGAGGGCTCAGGAAGCGCCTCACTAGCGAACCTGAGCGGCCGGCCTGATATCGAGAAAATAACGCGTGATGTAAAGGTTATCGATAAATTTTCGACCACATTAAATCTGCCTAAAATTGACTTTATCAAATGTGATGTCGAACGCGCTGAGCTTTTTGTCCTCAAAGGCGCGTTAACGCTTTTAGGCAAGGACAAGTCAGTCGTATTTACGGAAATGCTGCGTAAATGGGCTGCGAAATTCAACTATCACCCCAACGAAATTATCGAGCTATTTCGTGAACTGGGTTATAAATGTTTTACAGCCAATAAAAAAGGTCAGCTACATACATTTATATCTAATGGACGACCTTACGCTTGAAACGAACTTTTTTCTACACGAAATACAACATGCGCTTGAAATCGAAGAGCTGTCAGTGCAATAACGATTTTCTTTGATTTAGCACATCCTTGGACGTATGTAATGGTCACTAAAAAAAAACTGAAAGTTGCTATAATCGGCTCAGGCAACATTGGAACAGATTTGCTCGTTAAGATCATTCGCTCTCAGCATCTTGTATGCACCCTTTTTTCCGGGCGTAACTATTTATCGAATGGAATGAAAAGGGCCGCCTCGTTGGGAGTTAAAACATCAGACCAAGGCATTAATGCAATTCTTTTGTCACCCGATATATGCGACTTAGTTTTTGATGCAACTTCTGCCCACGCCCATGTCGAGCACTGGGCTGCATTACGTAAAATTGGAAAAACTGTCATAGATATGACACCCGCAAAACTTGGAAAATTTTGTATTCCCTCAATCAACGCGAGGGACGTTGTAGAAGGAGGCATTCAGAATATCAATATGATCACCTGCGGCGGACAGTCATCTATTCCGATCGCCAGCGCAATTGCCGCCGTCCATCCCAACCTAGAATATATCGAAGTAGTCTCCAGCATCGCATCTCTAAGCGCAGGACCGGCAACACGGGCAAATCTTGATGAGTATATTGAGACTACCGAAGATGCTTTGAAGCGCTTTTCAGGAGCGCAACGTACCAAGGCCATTCTCATTTTGAATCCAGCTAACCCTCCAATCGATATGCAGACAACTATCTACGCCAAAATCACCAATCCTGATATCCCTGCTATCCGTGAGTCAGTAGAACAGATGGTCGCGAAACTGAAGGAGTATGTTCCCGGATACGCATTGATCGTTCCTCCTACCGTTGAGGGCGACCGAGTAATAACGACGATAAAAGTCGTAGGCAACGGAGATTACCTACCACAATATGCAGGCAATTTAGATATCATCAATTGTGCAGCTATTGCAGTTGCGGAAATGATCGCGACATCCGTACAGGTCCAGGAACGCCAACATGCCTAAGCACATTCTCATTACCGACCCGACATTGCGCGATGGTAATCACGCAGTGGGGCATAAATTAGGGCCGGAAGCGTTCATTGCCTACTGCAAAGCAGCCGAGGCCGCCAATGTGCCGATCGTTGAGGTTGGCCATGGTAACGGCCTGGGTGGGTCGTCGATGCTCGTGGGAGAAAGCCGCCTGAGCGACCAAGAGATATTCACAATCGCGCGCGAAAACCTAATCAACTCTCGACTGGCTATTCATGTCATTCCCGGTTTCTGCACCATCAGTAAAGACCTCAGTAAAGCAGTAGAAATGGGGGTCGACGTCTTCAGAATCGCCGCCCACTGCACTGAGGCAGATGTGACGCAGCGCCACATTGGTTATGTTCGCGACTCTGGCAAAGAAGCCTGGGGCATACTGATGATGACTCATATGGCGAGCCCAGAAGTACTCCTCGAAGAAGCGAGGAAAATGGAGTCTTATGGCGCCCAAGCTATTGTAATCATGGATTCTGCGGGCGCACAGTTGGTTGACGACGTAAAAGTACGCATCAGTACTTTGGTGAATGGCCTTTCCATCCCCGTGGGGTTTCACGGTCACAACAACCTTGGAATGGCTGTGATCAACTCGGTGACAGCGGTAAATGAGGGCGCAACCATCTTGGATGGTACCATCCGTGGCTTCGGTGCCGGTGCAGGTAACACGCAACTTGAAGTATTAGTAGGTGTACTTCATAAGTTGGGCTATGACACTGGAATTGATTTACTCAAAATTCTTGACGCAGCTGCGATGGCCGAGAAGGACCTAAATTTTATAGCTCCGTCCATCTCCACTATTTCCATCGTGAGCGGGCTGGCAGGGGTCTTTTCAGGCTTCGCAAAGCCTGTTGCACGAGCGGCGGCTGAATTTGATGTCGATCCTAGAGATATATTTTTTCGCTTAGGTGAACGAAAGGCTGTAGCGGGACAAGAAAGCCTAATCATTGAAGTGGCCAAAGAGCTAGCTAGAACAAATTAACGTGATTTGCAGATGCCTCGCGGGGGCAAAAGCATTTACCGAGCAGTAATATCTAGGCTTCGCGCCCAGATATTACCGCTTAAGATTCTTATATCAAAATACAATGTGCTATTTTCGTGATTATAAAACTCATCAAGGCTCTTCAAGACCGAGATCTTCGCCATACTGCCATAAACCAGCTTTGGAGATTACTCTCGGGCCCATTATTATTATTGCTTTTACCTCTATATCTATCTGCTGAAACCCAAGGCTACTGGTATACATTCGTTAGCTTAGCAGCACTAGCAATACTGGCGGACCTAGGATTTTCCTCAATAATTCTTTTATTTTCATCTCACGAATACTCGAATCTAAAATTTGATTCTGAGAAAAAATTAGTCGGCAATCAAGATAATATAATCCGTTTAGCCACACTAGGAAAATTTGCTATAAAGTGGTCTTGTACAATGGCCGCAATAACGTTCCCTATAGTACTAATTATTGGCTATTATTTTCTAAACAGTAAAGATTCTGAGATTTGCTGGCGCACGCCTTGGCTGATCTATGGCATCGCGTCAGCGCTAATGTTCATTAACAGTATGCTTTTATCGTTTATAGAAGGCTGTGACAGTGTCGGAGACATACAAAAAATCCGACTATACATCAGTGTAGCAACAGTAGTGGTTACAGGAATTTTGCTTATTAGTGGCATTGGACTGTACGCCCTCGCCATAGCACTTTTATGTGGTTCTCTAACCGGACTAGCCCTTACTAGTTACCGCTATAAAAACATGTTAATTCAGTTAATTTCCATATGCCGAACTAACGATAGAAAATGGGCTTCTGAAATTAACCCATTAATATGGCGATTTGCAGTAAGCTGGATAAGTGGCTATTTCTCTCTTTCAATTTTTACTCCCGCAGCATTCCATTTTTATGGTGCAGTAGAGGCAGGTCAAGTAGGCTTATCAATAGCGATCTGTATGGCAATTTTTAGCATTTCAAACATATGGATAACTATTGTTACGCCAAAGATCAACATTTTTGCGGCTCAAAATAACAAGCTACTTCTCAATAAGACATATAACACCGCCATTCTACTTTCAATTACAACATATATCGTTGGAGTTTTCGTATTATTCTCTTTTGTCGCGTTAGTAGAGGGCAAAGGTTTAATAGATAATAGGCTACTACCCTCCACATCACTATTGGTTCTTAGTGCAGGTTGGCTTATGCAACTGCTGGTCAACTCAATGGCAGTTTATATGAGAGCTCATAAAAAAGAAAAATTGATTTATGTCTCGATAGTGAACGGACTCTACGTTGCCACTTCAACCTTTTTAATATCAAAATTTTTGCCTTTCGACTATTTTTTTGTTGGATTCACCAGCGCCTACATCATAGTACTCCCATGGGTATATTATATATTTCAGAATTTCAAAAAGAACCGGACATAATTATGACGCCCAACCCTACATTATCTATCGCAATCCCCACTTATAATCGAGCCGATTTTTTGGAACGATCTTTAGCTATACACGTTCCGATTATGAAGAAATATAAGATTCAGATATTTGTTTCAGACAACGCGTCAGACGATAACACGTTAGAAATCTTAAAAAAATGGAACAAAGAATACCCTCTTTTGAATTATTCTATCAGTGACAAAAACCTTGGACCTGATAAAAACTTTCAAATTGCATTAGAACAATCAGATAGCGAGTACACTTGGCTGCTAGGTGATACGTCGGAAATCAAGCTAACTGAGCTTGAGAAAGTACTGAAGGTACTGACCGGCAATACAATCTACGACTTAGTAGTTACAAATCTCATGAATACGATGGAACGCCCTAGCTCAACATACGAGGACAAAAATGAATTACTACAAAATTTAAGCGGCATAATGAGCTGCATGAGTTGCCTAATTTATAAAAAAACAACTATTTCCAATTCTAATTTTTCTAGATATGTAGGCTCTTTTTATATTCAGACAGGAATTATATTGGAACAATTCTCTGACACTAACTTTAAAGTCCATTGGATGCAAGATGTGTCCGTTGGAACACTGGTAGATTACAATCTCAAAAAAAGTGGCTGGGCTCATACAAATCAAATATTTGATATTGGTTTGACCGCGTGGGCAAATTTTATTTTCTCATTACCAATTTCGTATTCTTTGGATAGCAAATTTAAAGCTTGCAAAAACTTTGGCATCTCATCCGGCGCTTTTACAATCAAAGGTATGATACTTTTACGGCAAAAAAAATTACTAGATTACAAAACATACAAAAAATATAAAAATACATTGAAAATATCTATAACATATCCGACCTGGATTGTATTAATTATATCCATCACCCCCCCCACCTTAATCAATAAATTGTTGAGAATATACAAAGCGACTCAAAGAAACAGCGAACCCAAACAGTAGATTTAGTTTAGACCTACCAGAGACAACATATGACAGCAGAACTTTAAGTCAGAGCAAATTGCATTAAGCTGATTCTCAGCAACACATACATCCAAGCCTCAACAAACGCTGTATTGATAACTTAATAAAAATAAACACTCTTAACTCAAAGCCATTTTAAAACATCAAACCTAAAAAAAGCCCAATTTTCCGCAATAAATAAATGCAAAAAAATTAGGCACATATACTACTAAAAACAATTATTTGAACCGTATAAATTTCCTAACCTGATAGTTCGCACCTAATTATTTTTAGGTACGTTTCCCATGAAACCAGTCTACAATTTCAGCATCTGGGGTATAGCCACTCACAGTATCACGTAATATCTGGCGAACTCGAACATAATCATCATGTTCTACCGCAGCGGCCAACTCGGTTAACTTTGACTGTAATTCACTCCAGCTTATGGAAGCTTCAGTCGCACTCATTATCATTGGGTGCTGAGTGAGAGTTACATTGTCACCAATCAATAATTCCTCATAAAGCTTCTCACCTGGACGAAGCCCTGTGAACTCGATCGAAATATCCCCATGAGGATTTTTTTCAGATCGAACGCTTAAGCCAGAAAGGTGAATCATCTTCTCAGCCAATTCAACAATTTTCACAGGCTCGCCCATATCTAGGACAAATACGTCACCGCCCTGCCCCATTGAGCCAGCCTGAATAACCAGCTGTGCCGCCTCTGGAATAGTCATAAAGTATCGAGTTATCTTCGGATGAGTGACCGTCAGAGGACCGCCAGACTTTATCTGCGAATGGAATAAAGGAATTACCGAACCGGATGAACCAAGAACATTACCAAAGCGAACCATTGTAAACCTTGTATCATTTGATACTGGCAAACTGGATTGTTCAGAAAACAACGTGATAGATAATTCTTGACTCAAAGCTTGGAGAATTAATTCGGCTAAGCGTTTAGTGCTTCCCATAATGTTGGTCGGACGAACTGCTTTATCAGTAGAAATCAAAACAAAATTTTCGACGCCTGACAGAACAGCAGCTTGAGCAGCATTCAAAGTCCCAAAAACATTATTAAGTATACCTTCGGCAATATTATGTTCGACTATGGGAACATGCTTGTAAGCAGCGGCGTGATATACGGTATTAATACGCCACTTGGTCATTACGGCTGATAATTTTGACTGGTTTCTCACAGAACCTAAAATTGGAAAAACCTTAACCACTAATGACTCACGCTCAATCCGACTCTGAAGTTCCGATAAGACGCTATAGAGGTTGAATTCACTGTGCTCAAAGAGAATCAAAACCTTCGGGTGAAGTGAAATGATTTGTCGGCATAGCTCAGAACCTATAGAGCCTCCAGCACCGGTAACTAAAACATTATGCCCAGTGATACATTGCTCCAGTAAGCCTTCTTGAACAGGAACCGTATCCCGACCTAGCAAGTCTGCTATGTCTACCTCTTGAATATCATCAACCTTTACACGACCGCTTGCCAAATCCATAAAACCAGGAACACTTCGAACATGCAACGGGAACTCCTCTAAAAATCCAAGTATCTCCCGCCGTCTAGATCTATTTGATGATGGAATGGCCAATAAAATTTCTTGAGCACCCGTAGCATCAATCATTTTTTTAATATCACTGGGCTTATAGACTTGTAGTCCAGAAATAACACGATTAGAAATGCTCAAATCGTCATCAATGAAAGCTACGGGGCGCATGACTCGGCCCACCCTAAGAGCTGCCACAAGCTGATTACCCGCTGCACCGGCGCCATAAATAGCTACAGAAGGTAGGCTATTTTCACGGTTAGTGAATGGCATTTGTTGACCTGCTGTAAACCAATCCCCCAAAAAGAACTGGCGCATGGACAATCGCAGCCCTCCAATGAGAACCAAACTTACCCACCAATAATTAAAAATAATTGATCGAGGTACTACATTTTGGTGGTTACTGTACAGATACACTATCACCCCAAGCACCAGCGCTGATAAGCTGACAGCCTTTATAATTGCAATAAGGGCGTCATTTCCGAAGTAACGCATCACTGCACGGTATAAACCAAACTTGTTAAACAATGGAATTGCTACGACTGGAGCTGTCATAAATAACCAAAAATATTGCTCAATCGGGCTGGCCATTTCATCGATGCCTAAGCGTACAATAAAAGCAGCCCAGAGCGCGCACCATGTGAGCATAATATCGGTAGCCACCTGGACCAATCTCTTGTGTCGTCGCGGTAACCCAAGAAGAAAAGCTCGAACTCTATTCATGTCTCCCTCAAACAAATCAACATTCCAAGACCTTAATATTACACCTCAATTTTGAGTAATTGGAGAAATTTCAGATGAAATCTAACTCAGCAACGATTCATTCCTCATCTCCAGCCCCCAAGTAGAAAGCTAAGAAAACAAGCGGCGCATATGCACTCAAGATACCTATTACACCACTGACCCATGATAAAGCGACAAGTAATGAGATTGGAAACAACCAGAGTACATTGATGGTTATTGCAATTAGGGTCACTGGCAAATGCTTACCTAAACGACGGGAAGCAATTTGATAAGAATGGCTACGATGCGCCTCATAAACTTTTTTGCCACGTACAAACCGTCGTGTAAGAGTAAACGTAGCATCAACGATAAATACACCCAATAAGATCAGCCAGCACCATAAAAACTCTGAATAAGTCCATGCAGCTTGAAGCGAAAATATCCCAAGAAGAATACCTAAAAATCCGCTACCTGCATCTCCCATAAATATTTTAGCTATCGGAAAATTCCAACATAAAAACCCTAGGACTGACACGGACAATATTAATGGCAGAGCCGCTAAATGTTCGTACCCCATAACGATATAGATAATACTCATACCAAGGCAAACAGATATGGCTTCGAGACTGGCCAAACCATCAATCCCGTCCATAAAGTTGTAAAGGTTTAGCATCCATACTAAATAAAATAGGAAAATAACGTATCCAAACCAGCCTAAATCTAACTGAAGCCCAAATATTAATATTCGTGGAACTCCTCCAATGGAAAATAATGCAAGCACAGCAGCTAAGAAATGCCCGATCAGTCTCCATCGCGCGGGAAGACTACTTTTATCATCCAAAAAACCAACGCTGGCTACAATTGTGCCTGCTAGAAATAAACTTAAAAAATTTGTTATCTCCAATTCACTTAAAAAGAACAGGAACAACAGCGATAGAAGGAATGAGATCACAATCGCAACACCGCCACCTCGTGGAGTTGGAGTATCATGCGAACTGCGACAGTTAGGAATATCTAAAATATCCCGATAGATCGCATATCTCCGAAAAAAATAAGTTAAGGACAATGAAAATATAAATACAATAAAAAAAAATAGAAAAATCATATTTTTTTGTTTTCCGAATAATATTTAGCAGCGCCCATCAAACCTTGCTCTACGCTCTGAGGTGGCACCCAGTGCAATAGATCTTTGTTTTTTCTTATGTCAACTTGCAAATTCCCACATAATCGTTGTAACTGAGCGCCAAATCCCAACGGCCTTAGGATTAGTACTAATAATTTTGTCGGCACTCGAAATAATTTAGCTTTTCGATCTAACGCATCTCCCATTTTATTCAGCAATTCTGTCGTAGATAAATCTTCTCCATCACTTACTAAAAATTTCTGATTAGCTGCGGCTGGATGTGTAAGACATACGCATATAAAATCACAAAGGTTAACAATAGACACAAAACTTCTTTTGTTATGAATTGCACCAAGAGGCAAAAATACACCTCTGTCCAACCAACGCATCATGCTTAAGAAGTTTGCTTTGACACCTGAGCCATATACAAGAACAGGTCGAATTATCACAACTTCCATCCCGGTCTCTGCTGCAATACTCAATAAGCCATCTTCGGCCTCTCGTTTCGAAATGCCATAGAAATCAATTGGTGCAGGGACGTCATCTGCATGAAATGGTCGACCAATGAACGTAGATTCCCCATTAACTTTTATGGAACTAATAAATATGAATCGCTTTACACCCATTTCAGCACATTGACGAGCAAGATTTAACGTAGCATCGACATTCGTATGTCTGAACTCACTCAAGGGATCTAAAGCAGTCTCGTCCATGACGTGTACACGTGCCGCACAGTGGACGAGCATATGAACGCTTTTCAGCACAGATCTAAAGTCCGTATCAGGCCCCATATCACCGCACTCGTAGGAAGCGTATTCAGATGAAAGAACTTCACTGCTAGATCTTAGAATACAAACCGGTGAGAATCCTCGATTAAAAAGTTGCCGCGTCACTGCATTGCCTACAAAACCAGTAGCACCAGTTACAGCCACTCTCATTTTTTCTGGATGTCTATCGGAGTTCACTTTATAAATCGCTCATATTCGTCTACTAGAAGTTTTGAAACTTTAACAGAATCAAAGTCAGAAACCGCTCGAGCAGCAGCTCTACACCCCATAATTTTCAGTGCTGGTAAATCATTCAATAACGACCCAAGTGCCTTGCTGAGAGCTTTCACATCCCTCGGCGGAACCAACACACCAGTCACCCCATCAATTATTGCATCGGAAAGACCATAAATGTGGGTGCCTACAGTTGGAACACCCATTGCTGCGGCCTCAATCACAACCGTTCCAAACCCTTCGCGATAGCTAGGTAGGCAAAGCAGATCGGCTATAGCCATATATTTTTCAGGCTCATCACAAAAGCCAATCTGGTGTATCCGATCAAGAACTGGATTATATTCTACCGAGCTGACGATTTCACTTCCGTTCTCTTCCAGAGGTCCCACGAGCAAAAGATGAAGGCATTTATTCGAAAGAGCAATGTTTTTAAATGCGCTCATTAACTCACGAATTCCTTTATCCTGCGTTACTCTACCCACAAACAGAATAATTTTACCTCCCTCAGGAATTTGAAGCTCGCCCCTCAAAGCATTACAACGCTCATCTGAATATCTATTTTTACTAAATCTCAGCAAATCAACTCCGGCGAGCGAACCACAGCCAAGAACCGAAATCTTGTTCTCTCTTATTACACCATTATCAATCAGAAACTGCCTTTGAGTCTCGCTGTCTGCGTAGCAGTGTGTATTTAAAATTGAAATAATCTTATCACACAGTTTCAATATAAATGCTTTCGGACCTTTTACAGTGGCCCATGGTTGCCCGGTGAAAGTATGCAACCTAATTTTAATTCCCGAAAAAAAAGCCGCTATCGAGCAAAGAAGACCCGCCTTTGGAGTCGTTGAATGAACAATATCAAACTTTGATGATCTGAATAAAAAAAATAATCTAACTAAACTCACTGCATCTTTGAATAAACTTATATCTCTGCAGATGTCGACTCGAATATATTTTGCACTTTTAATTTGATCCAGCTGCCCAGGAAGGTCTTCTTTGCTTGTCACTATGCTAATATCAACCCCATTTGCATAAAGCATATCAATTTGGGCTCTTAGCTGTGTAATCACAAAAAATGGAACTGTAGAAACTCGTGCCACGCGTAACTTTTTCATAGTTCTTTCCTCCACAGACGCGCAAATTAAAACCAATCACGACTCAACTAACTATAAAATAGCATCATCAATCTTTTTTAAACAGCTCACCTATATTGTGCTCAACATTTTTTTTTGGTGAAAAATCGAGATAGCTTTCAATTTTACTAGTCGGATAACTCGTTTTTTGCACCAAGGCATCAATGCGCTTTTGCGTCACAGGCAGCTTAGATATTTTATTCACGATTACAACTGCTAGCCTAACCAATGATTCTGGTAACGTGATCCACGGAGGCGACGTATCTACAGCTACAGCAATGCTGCGAATTAACACTTTCATAGAGCAATCGTTGGAGATATTAAATAACTCATTTTTTGCTCTGACATCTTTGGCGCACAAGTATAGAGCCTCTACTACATCATCGACATGTACATAGGTAGCTATGGACGAAGAACTACCCACATAAAAAAACATTTTCCTTTTTATAATACTCCCCAATTGCCTTAAGGAGTTATTCTTCATATTAGGACCGTATACGTTTGAAGGCCGTAATATTGAATATGTAAAACCTCTTCCAACATCATTATGTATAATCAAATCGTCAGCCATTGTTTTAGTAGTTTCGTAGGTTCCAACTGGCTGTGCAACCGTTATTTCGGTCACAACTCTAATCTTTCCATTTGAACTTCCATATGCGCCAACACTGCTGAGTTGAACCCAGTGAATTGGTGTTCCGGCGGCACACAACTTTGCTGATGCCATTAGTAATTTAGCAGTCGTCTCCACATGTAGTGAATACATTAGTGCTTCATCATTCAACTCACCTACGCAATTTATAATGACTTCACAGCCGTTCAATAAATCAAAAAAACTAAAATCTTTATCAGTTAGGTCACCGACCATCACTTCAACGGATTCAGAAAATAGCTTCATCGTTGACCTGGTGAGAGTACGCACACTCACACCCTGATCGACTAGAAAACTTATTAATCTAGAGCCTATAAATCCATTGCCGCCTAACACTAACACCTTCATCGATTCACCATTAACAATATTTAGCTTGGCCGAAAAAACTTTAGTATGAGAAATTGAATTTCCGTTAATAAAAAACATATGGTAAGAAAGGTGATGGCCCTTGCCCAGCTTCGAGTAAAAAATTCCTATAGGTCATCAAGACAGAAAGGATACCAGCTATGAATAGACTAGCTTTTATAATCTTTCCAAAGTCTAATTTATTTTTGCTATAGACTAATAAAATACATAAAGGAAATGCGAAAGTCAGTAAATCGAGAAAGCGAAGACCCGCGTATGATATGTTTGAAATAATCCAAAATGCTAGAGTGCTAAAAATACCTATCAATAAAATTTTTGCTTTCTCTGAGGATGGCAAATTTGAAAGTGAAATTCCAACAAGGAGAACCAGCATAATTATAAGTTTCCCTACTCCTGAATACGGCTCAGGGGAAACCAAACTTTGATACGCGTCCAACTTTGTGAAAAAATATCCACTATTCAAAGCAAGCACACACAAGGTAACTAAAATCAGCACCAAGAATTTCCACAGATTAGAGACTTTAAACCACTGGATCTGACACGCTAAAATTATAACTATAGAAAAAAGTGATGAATAATGAAACATTAATGCCGTCGCCATTAACAGAAGAGCAGTTTCTATCTTCTTAATTCTTAAACTTTGAACGGCCAAAAGCAATAAAATTGAAGCTATACCGACTCTTAGAACGTTCATACTATATGGATATACATACGCGGGCAGGATGTATGCGATCAATATATATTTTTCATTCTTATTCGATTTATAAATATAAATTGACATTCCTAAAAATATAAGCGCACTTATTGCGCGCACACTTACTGATGATAAACCAGTAATACTTACTAAGATCCAGCTTAGAATAAGGAAACCGGGCTCCATTCCAGTCCAAATCAAACCCCGGTTTATCTCATCGAGAATTATTTCATAGGCCGCAGTATCCGTACCTACAGAACCACGCAACAAGGCAATCAGAAAAAAACAGATGAGCGATAAATATAAGAATAATGATGACTTATATTTTGACAATGCAGTTAAAAAAAATGACGCAAAAAGAATTGACCAACCCAATATATATATCATAATGGCGACGCGATCAGCATTGTTTTGAATGCCCTGCGCATATAACGAGCCATAGACCATAGCTGTAATGAAACGCAATATATGAACCCTATATACCCATTACGATAGAGCCCCGAGTATACATCTAACTCGCCTTTTTCCATGGCCCATAAATTACTGCTCAAGCCTGAGAAGCCATATAAAGGCTTGTAGAAAAAAGTTAATGCACAATTCATATAATAGCATTTGTGCCCTTCAGCCATCAGCGTGCACCACAACTCGTAATCTTCGCAAAAACGTTTATTTTCTGAGAATCTTGAATCGATATCTTTCCTCAACATAACCGAGGAGGTAGCAAATTTGTTCGACATTAAAAGCGTTCTTTTTGTAATACAATGGAACTCTGCGCCTTCGACATAGCTATTTATTGATTCAATTTCCGAGATGCTTGATGAAAATGTGCCTGACTGCCCCGTTATAGACGCTTCTAAATTTTCTTCCATCCAACCATATTGAATTTCTATTTTTTGAGGGTGCCAACTATCATCCGAATCCAGGAAAGCAATATATCGCTGCGTGGAAGAGTTCCATCCCTCATTTCTGGCTGTCGCAGGTCCACTATTTTTCGTTAAAGTGATTATTTTTATCCAGCCATTGGGATAACTATCGCGCAAACCCAACAATGTTTTCAAGGTCTCATCACCGCTCGCATCTTCGACTAGAATGACCTCGACTGGACGAGTAGTTTGATTAAATACGGAATCAAGCGCTCGGATTATTGTGTCCTTACATTTATAGCAAGGAATCACGACGCTAATCTCGGCAAATTTTATACCGTCAGCTACGCCATCTACATTCATCAACCATACTTCCCTATAATTAAATTCAGCCAGCCAACGGACTGATATAAAATATTTTTAGAAATACCGAAGACATAGATCTCCCCGCCCAAATAAATACATCCTGATAATAAACACTCTTTAAGATCCCCCATAAATAAAATTAGTATTTATGATATCCTCGCCGTTTTTATCACCAAGAGTCAGACATTAAACGCGTAGCATCTTGGCAACTAGCGTCTTATCTTTATATATTTTCCAAACTATTTTTTATATATACTAAAGACATCAATAGCGCCTTAATTTCCTCAACATTGAGCAATTCGGTATTGTGAGATGTGTAGTCATCAATGACATTCGCCTCAACATGGCCCTGAATTATAAATTTATCATAATTTAAGTCCCTATTATCTGCGGGTATACGATAATAACGCCCCATATCCTTCGCCTTGGCCATCTCCTCACGAGAGACAAGCGATTCATAAAGTTTTTCACCGTGCCTTGTACCAATAATATTTACTGCGAGGTTACTAGCAAATAGCTCCTGTAAGGCAATGGTCAGATCACCAATAGTACTCGCGGGGGCTTTTTGTACAAAGATATCTCCTTGTTGACCATGTTCAAATGCATGGAGAACAAGGTCAACAGAGTCTTCCAAGCTCATCAAAAAACGTGTCATTTTAGGATCAGTTACGGTGAGTGGAACTCCCGATTTTATCTTATCTACAAACAACGGGATCACAGAGCCTCTGGACGCCATCACATTACCGTAACGGGTTGCACAAAATACTGGACCGTCTTCTTGAACCGACCTGGATTTGGCAATCAATATCTTTTCACCCAGTGCTTTTGAAATCCCCATTGCATTGATTGGATAAACTGCTTTATCCGTGCTAAGCAGTACGACCCTTTTTACATTTTTATCAATAGCAGCATTGAGAACGTTTTCAGTCCCCAGCACGTTAGTCTTGACAGCCTCCATCGGGAAAAACTCACAGGACGGAACCTGCTTAAGAGCTGCAGCGTGAAACACATAATCTACTCCCACCATAGCTTGCGCCAGACTTGAGTAGTCTCGAACATCTCCCAGGTAAAATTTTACCTTGTCGTTGGCTAGCGCTATACGCATATCCTCTTGTTTTTTTTCATCACGACTAAAAACTCTTATTTCTTTTACATTCGTATCTAAAAACCTTTTTAGTACTGTATTACCAAATGATCCAGTACCACCTGTGATCATCAGAACTTTATTATCAAACATTATGGATACTCATCATAAAATTGCTCATATTCCTGCCTTCATCTTTGCAACCAATACGCTCCAAGATGAAGGCTTATAACCCGTCACTGACTGAAACCTAGTGGAGTCTAATGACCGATCAATAACCAGTTTGTCATCGGGGATAAGCGAGACTTCCTTCTCATATTCTTTGGCTATCAACGATAATAATGAATATTTATCAATCGGAGCGGCGGAAACATGATAAAGCCCCCATACATCCTTTCGCGGGAGAACATAATCCCGTATCACTTCGGCAAGCTCAACTGTCGGCAGCCCTGAAAATATAGCACTTGTATAGCCCTTTACTGTACCTTGCTGAGACAGAAACCAGTCCACGAGCGAATTACTGGAGCCTAACTCATGACCAATAATAGAGGTACGTAACGTAATTGTATTGACAGAATCTATAACCTCACCAATATATTTCGATTTCCCATAAAGGTCTTCCGCATCAGAAATATCTGACTCCACATAAGCACCTTTACGTCCTGAAAAAACGCAATCCGTACTTATATGCACCAAACGAGCGCCAGCTAACTCACATATTTTTTGCAAACGATGAGGAAACAAAGAGTTGAGCGGGAGCGTGGCTAACGGATCCTTTGATGCTGAAAACTGCTTAATAACCCCTATACAGTTGATCACTACGTCTGGACGAACACGCAACAGCACATCGGTAAGACTCTCAGCGCTTAATACGTCTAAATCTGTGATGATATTTTCTTGTAATGTTTCACCAAAATATTTTAACCCTCCAGACCCTCTAAGCGTCCCATTAGTAATATATCGTTCATCACGACTCAAAACGTTAAATACCGCACTACCCAACATTCCTGTAACACCCAGCACTAAGACCTTCATAGGACAACCTCATAGAAAGCTATAGAAAAGAGTTTGAACCTATCTAACCCAACTCACCAACATTTACCACAAAAGTGCATCATGCAGGATAGAATTCCTATAATAAGTAGTTTCATTAGCAGTCAAACCTTCAAACCTTGCAACCAGTCAGACACAGAGCGACCATTAAGCTTCAAAGTTAAAAATTCATCTAATTTTTGACGAGCCAACGAAACATCATTCACAACTCCGACAACCGTCGATCCGTTACTTGGGCCCGGATTCCGCAACCTTATAATCCTAGCCTTTAGATAATCCTTTACGACCAAAAAAAACTCACTGATCAAGGATACAAAACTCACATTGCCCAATTCGCTCGCCTTACGGAAGGCCCTAAATGTTTGTTTGAAGTAGTCGGAGTGGTTAAACAAACATAAAGCGTAAAGCCTTGAGAGGTTAAACCGCTTATACCGATCAACTTCAGGGAGTGTCTGCCATGCAGCGTGTGCCCACACTGTTTCAACACTAAAAAACGATGGAATAGTTTCAGGCCACGTTAAATTTTTGAAAGGTGTAAGGTGAGGATCGTTTTTTAACTCACCCTTATGTTTGCCTACTGCACTACGACCACTATTGCTATTACCTCCCCCCCCCGGCATGGTAAAAGGGAAGTCTAGCAAATGATAAGTCCCACCCAAGAGACACAGACCAACTGATGCAGACATGTCTGGACTAGTTCCGTGAAAAATTATCCCGTTTTGTTTTTTAATGTTTATCAATAAATCCCGCGAGACTAAACCGTGATAAAGTTTTGGCATACCATCCGTGCCTTGACAAGCAGATTTCGTTGCTGATTTTAAGCACCCAGACACATCGTGACAGGAAATTTTGAAGTCATAAGGATGTACATATATTTTGCCAGCGTGCGCAGAACCATAGTTTTTCGTTCTGAAATCCGGCCAGTAGTAAGTAGCCTTTACCTTTGGCGTCAACATGTTGATATTGTTATTTTTCGCAAACTTCGCCACATCAACAATATAACTTGAAACGGTATCATCATCACCGATAAGGCAGACATAATGTCCTTGGGCGAGCGCAATTGCTCTTTCATGGTTTTCAGTCATGGACAAGCGCTCTTGCCAATGAACATACACTAATCTAGGATTTTTATTACTTTTAACCCAACGGGCTAATGCACACTCGTCATTACTAGTGTCATGCACTACCACCTGGATATGTTCGGAGTTAATCTCCAACAAACTTGAAATACAAGAAATCGCATAAGCAGAGCGATTATGGGTAGCAATCACAATAGAAACTAAATACTTATCGCTATCCATTTAACACCCAAATTAAAATAAAGATTTCTTAAAGATAAAATTAAAACTAAAATCATAATGCTTTTCAATCATTTAACTGAGGTTTACAGCCCTTCCAATTACTTTCCAGCCCTAGGCATTCGCTTTAGAACCAGGAAGCCTCGCACCACCGTTCAACGTTCAACGTTCAACGTTCAACGTTCAACGGTCGACGCCCCATAGCCTTCAACACCTAATAAAGGCTGTAATAGAATCCGGAGATACGAGCAAACCATCCTTCATGCGTCGGCGCATCGAGAGATAGATATTATCTCAAGACGCTTGCTTTGTTCAATGAACTAGAGATATTAGGAAGAGAACGCAGGTTGTTTCAGCCATGCATTTCACGGAGAGTAATCAAAAAGCTAGATTGGATGTTCTTGCCTGAATTCAGATGCGTCCAAAATTAGTAGCACGCTAACAAATATCGGTATGTCTAGAAGACAGGAAAAACACTACCTCATCGTACCTCTCGCGCCAGCTCTGGCAAGAACGAGAAGAAGATGAAGGGGGTGAAATTGACCACTATTTTAAGCCCTGCACCCTCAAAGTCAAAAGCGATCACGGATGCGCGACTTTCAGCCGCCTTCCACATGGCGACTCATATCTGAATCTCACTGGCAAGACAGGAAAAAGCCGCCAGCTCTTGGCAACGGCTAGTTCTTCAACCCGAACGTTTACGCCCGAGCAACAGGCTCAATGCAGGCCCGACAGCCAAACCAGCGATTAAAGCCAGTGTCACGAACACTGATACTGGAAACTCAGCCGTGGTCCAGCCAAGAAAAGATAATGACGCGGCTTGTTGGTTCTCCAGCACAAAGGCCAATACAACCAGAGCCGATAACAGGACGAACACCGCCAATAGAACGCGCTTGAATCTAAGCATGATCTTCTCCGAGGCGAAATCGAATCAAAGCCCCTCTTCCTCATCCTCATTCACCCGATCCCGCAATTCCTTCCCCGGCTTGAAATGAGGCACAAATTTCCCATCCAGGCTCACCGATTGTCCGGTCTTGGGATTACGCCCGACCCGCGGCGCACGATAATGCAGCGAAAAACTCCCAAACCCACGGATCTCAATCCGATCGCCGGTAGCTAGGCACTGCGACATCTGTTCAAGCATAGTCTTGATAGCCAGCTCCACATCCTTGGATGAGAGCA
>Ga0207655_1001035_pt1 | contig 28075 bp, 25 predicted proteins | sample KBSM44metaG_FD_184398 | JGI IMG/M metagenome (GOLD analysis project Ga0207655, IMG submission 184398) | Miscanthus rhizosphere microbial communities from Kellogg Biological Station, Michigan, USA - KBS M4-4 metaG (SPAdes) (version 2) | ecosystem: Host-associated > Plants > Roots > Rhizosphere >... | reverse complement strand
CGACCATGAACAGCACAGCAACGAAGATGCTGGCAGCCGAGAAGGTCATGGTCCGCGAGGACCAGGTGTTGAACCATTGTTGAAAGCTGGCGAGGTCACGCTTGAGGGCAGTGGGCTGACGCGTCCAGGACTGCTTGTCGAGGCGGAAGAACACGTAGATCTTCATCAGCGCGCCGATGATCTGGTTGTAATAGAGAATTAGCGGGTAGGCCGGGCCGACGTTGTGGCCGGAGCACAGCAGCATGATGGTGAGGATCAGGCGGGTGATGCCGATCCACAGCAGGTACACCAGCAGGAAGGCCATGCCGAACTTGAGGCTGGCGATCACCGCCACGGTCAGCCCCAGCAGGCTGGTCCACATCGACACGCGCTGGTCGAACAGCACGATGCTGGTGAACAGCCCCAGACGGCCCAGGCCCAGGCCCAGTGCACGGGAGTTCTGCCGCAGGTTGTTGCCGTACCAGCGGTACATCAGCTTGCGGCTGGCCTTGAAGAAGCTCTTTTCGGGCGGGTGCTCGACCGTGTTGATGGCGGCGTCCGGCACGTAGAAGGTGTCGTAGCCCAGGCGCATCAGGCTGAACCAGCTGGACTTGTCGTCACCGGTAAGGAACTTGAAGCGGCCCAGGCGCCAGTGCATCAGCGAGTCGCTTTCGACGTCGGCGATGAACTCGGGGTTGGTCACTACGCTTGCGCGGAACATCGACATGCGCCCGGTCATGGTCAGCACGCGCTTGGACAGGGCCATCGAGCACATGTTGATGTGGCGCTGGGCGAAGCGCAGCTTGTGCCACTCGCTCATGATGTAGCCGCCACGGACTTCGCAGAACTCGTTGGTGGTCAGGCCGCCAACGTTGGGGAACAGCTTGAACCACGGCACGGTCTTGCGGACCACGCCATCGGCCAGCACGGTGTCGCCGTCGATCACGGCCACCACGGCGTTCTCGTCCGGCAGCATGCGCGAGATGGCGCGGAAGCCGTAGGCCAGGCCATCGCGCTTGCCAGTACCGGCAATGCGCACGATGTCCAGCTTCACGTGGGCCGGCGGGTTGTACTTGGCCCACAGGCTCTTCACCAGCAGTTCATCCGACATTTCCACCAGCGAGCAGACCACGGTGGTGGGGAAGCCGCAGTTGATCGCCTCGCGGATCACCGAGCTGTACACCTGGGCGGTGGTCAGCGCCTCGATACGGAAGCTGGTGACCATCAGGTAAACGTGCGACGGGTCGGTGGCATCGCCCATTTTCTGCACCTTGCGGCGCAGGTACGGGTACACGCCGTAGAGGAAGATCATGCCGCGGATGAAATGGGTGGCGCCCATGGAATAGCGCCAGATGCCGACTGCGCCGACCAGGAAGATGAAGTGCTTCGACTGCGAGTCGAAGATATCGGCTGGCAGGGCCAGGGCGATCAGCATGAGCAGGCTCATGTAGAGCAGCCACCCGGCGCACTGCAACAGCACGGTCTGGAGCCTTTGCATGTTCAGCATCCGTCGAGAATTCGGGAAAGGGTGGGCGACGCAGGCTGTGAGGCCTGCATCGCCCGGCCGAGGGCTTACCAGCAGATGCCTTCGGTACGGCTGGTGGTGCAGGTCGGTTTGCTCATGAAGCCGACCAGGTCGATCACCTGCTTGCCGGCTGGCGCTTGCTGGGCCAGCGCGCGGAACTGCTCGTCACGGTTGCCAAGCACGATGATGTCGGCGTTGTCGATCACCTGCTGGAAGTCGGCATTGAGCAGCGACGACACGTGCGGGATCTTCGACTCGATGTAGTCCTTGTTGGCGCCGTGTACACGGGCGTACTGGACGTTCTCGTCGTAGATGTCCAGCTGGTAGCCCTTGCCGATCAGGCGCTCGGCCAGTTCTACCAGGGGGCTTTCGCGCAGGTCGTCGGTACCGGCCTTGAAGCTCAGGCCGAGGAGGGCGACCTTGCGCTTGTCGTGGGCTTCGATCAGCTCGAAGGCGTTCTGCACCTGCGATTCGTTGCTGCGCATCAGCGAGTCGAGCAGCGGTGCACGCACGTCGAGGCTGGCGGCACGGTAGGTGAGGGCGCGCACATCCTTTGGCAGGCACGAACCGCCGAAGGCGAAGCCAGGACGCATGTAGTACTGGGACAGGTTCAGCACCGTGTCCTGGCAGACCACGTCCATCACTTCACGCCCATCCACGCCTACCGCCTTGGCGATGTTGCCGATTTCGTTGGCGAAGGTGACCTTGGTGGCGTGCCACACGTTGCAGGTGTACTTGATCATTTCGGCCACTTCGATCGGCTTGCGGATGACCGGGGCGTCGAGTTCTTCGTACAGGGCTTGCAGGATGTCGCCGCTGGCGGTGTCCAGTTCGCCGATGACGGTCATCGGTGGCTGGTCGTAGTCCTTGATCGCGGTGCTTTCACGCAGGAATTCCGGGTTGACTGCGACACCGAAGTCGACGCCGGCTTTTTTGCCCGAGCAGTCTTCGAGGATCGGGATGACCACGTTCTTGACGGTGCCCGGCAGCACGGTGCTGCGCACCACGATGGTGTGACGGCGGGTGGTGTCACGCAGTACGTAGCCGATTTCACGGCACACCGACTCGATGTACTCCAGGCCCAGGTCGCCGTTCTTCTTGCTGGGCGTACCCACGCAGATCATCGACACGTCGCTGGCACGGATGGCTTCGGCGAAGTCGGTGGTGCCGCGCAGGCGGCCATTGGCGATGCCCTGTTGCAGCAGTGCTTCCAGGCCAGGTTCGACGATGGGCGACTTGCCCTGGTTGATCAGGTCGATCTTGGTGCTGGACACGTCCACACCGATCACTTCATGGCCACGCGCCGTCAGGCAGCCTGCACAGACTGCACCTACATAACCCAAACCAAAGATGCTGATACGCATCGCTATCACCTCATGTGTTTATCACGCCGACGCCTCCGCAGAGAGCCGGGCTGGGTTGATTAACATCAGTTTTCGGGCGCACGGGTCCATGGCGAATGCACACTTCGCCGAGCGCAGGCAAAATAAATCCGGAGCGCAAAAAGTTATGCACTCAAAGTTGGCAGTCAAAAGCCATTAATTAAAAAACGTGCCCTGAAATGCAGCCGTCTTTATTGCAATGCGCTACTTGGCGCTTTGCTGTGCTTGTTTTTTCAAGTGGATAAATCCTTTGAAATCAACCACTAGGACGATGTGTAAGGGACGCGTCTCCTGCATGGGACAAGGTTTTCGGGGGATCCCGTGCTACCTGTCGAAGTTACCAGGGCGGGTAGTAGATACCTGCCGTTGTCATCTGTAAGTCATCTCTCACAGCCCGTAGGCAGGAAAATCGTTACGGCACTATGAGCGATCTCCCGCAGGAGAAGTTCCTGAGTGAGTTTCGCCCGAATGAAAGATTTCTAAATATTTATTCAGTTATGGGCAGTTTCAAATTGATAGCACGCGGGTGTTTCACCCCCGTGTATCAAGGGTGAAACTGTTACGAGATGTTTTTATGCCAGCATTCGAAAAAATTTTTCAGAATTCGTCAAAAAAGGTATGAACGGTCTTATGGCGTTTGGCGATAAATGTATGTGCGGTGGTTTTTTGGCGCCGAAATCGTGACATGGTGGCGATTTGCAGCAAGCCCCATTGCAGGGCGGAGGGGATGTTTCATGGCAGCAGGCTCTTCGCGGTTAACGCCGCTTCCACAGGTATGGCGCTGGCCGGGAGCTCAGCGCGCATTATGTGGCAGCGGCTTTAGCCGCGAAGAGGGCGGCACCGGGTCACTCCGAGGGATGATCCCGCAAAAACACCAGATGGTCTGGCTTGGACTGCTCGGCACTGTAGTAGTACCCCTGCACGTCGAACTGCTTGAGCTGTTCTGGTTCGCTGATGCGTTGCTGGATGACGAAGCGGCTCATCATGCCGCGGGCTTTCTTCGCGTAGAAGCTGATGATCTTGTACTGGCCGTTCTTCAGGTCCTTGAAGTCGACATTGATCACCCGGGCCTTCAGCGCGCTGCGTTTCACTGCACTGAAGTACTCGTTGCTGGCCAGGTTCAGCAGCACGTCATCGCCCTGTTCGGCCAGGGCCTGGTTCAGCCATTCGCTGATGCGTGTGCCCCAGAAGGCATACAGGTCCTTGCCGCGGGCGTTGGCCAGCTTGGTGCCCATTTCGAGGCGGTAGGGCTGCATCAGGTCGAGCGGACGCAGCAGGCCGTACAGGCCCGAAAGCATGCGCAGATGGTCTTGCGCGTAGCTGAAGTCGTCCTCGCCCAGGCTCTCGGCGTCGAGGCCGGTGTACACGTCACCCTTGAACGCCAGCAGGGCCTGCTTGGCATTGGCGGGGGTGATGTCCGGGGTCCAGCTGCCGAAGCGGGCGGCGTTCAGGCCTGCGAGCTTGTCGGACAGGTGCATCAGTTCGCTGATCTGCGCCGGCGACAGTTCGCGCAGTTGCTGGATCAGTTCCTGGGAGTCGTCCAGGTACTGGGGCAGGGTGAAGCGCTCGGTTACAGGCTTGGTGTCGTAGTCGAGGGTCTTGGCGGGGGAAATCACCGTCAGCATCGGGTCGGCTCCTGGCATCGTTGGCCCAGGATTCTACGGGCTGGGCGGTGCAAGTCCAAACTATGCCGACGATAGTCACAGACCATGGCCGGTGCAGGCGCTATAGTTCGCGTTTTGCCGTTACGGAGCCTTCCACCGTGCGCATTGCCTTTGCCTTGCTGGCCGCTCTGCTGAGCCTGGCCGTGCAAGCCGCCCCTTTACCCCAGGTGAGCCTGGACCGCAGCCTGTGGCCCGAGCAACTGAACAGCCCGGCGCTGTTCGATGTGGCCTCGCGGGCAGAGATCCTTTCGTTCGCTCAGGTACTGCACGAAAGCGAGTTGCTCGACGACGCGGCGTTGGCGGCGCGGCTGGGGTTGCGGCAGATCAACCTGCAGAAGGTGCGGCTGGTACGCGCGCGCATGTGGCAGCGGCTGTGGCAGGGGTATGAGCAGGCGCAGCGCAGCTGCGAGCAGGATGCCTCATTCTGCTACCCGGTAACATCAATGGCGGATCTGCGTACGCAAGCGGCGACGTTCGCTGCCGATGTCGGCACGTTCTATACAAACTGGATCGAGCCGAGCCACCAGTTCCATGTGCGTTACCTGGACGATCAACTGCGCAAAGCCGCCTTGCTGCCGCAGACCAGCAGCGAGGTGGAGCGCCTTTCTGCGCGTGAGCGTAATGGCGATGAACTGAACGACCGTATGTTCCTGCTGACCTTCGTCGGTGGCCCGGGGCCAGAGGGCGGCAACACCGATCTGCTTGCCGACTACCTGCGCCGGCAGAAACTCGAAGGTACGTTCTTCGTGTTGGGCAACCGCTTGCAGCAGCGCCGTGACGCCGCGGCGGCAAATGCCTTGCGCCAGGTCTACCGCGGCCAGTGTGTGGGCATTCAGGGTTGGGAATACCGTTCCCATGCCCAGTGGACGGAGTGGCAGGACTCGTTGCGGCGCAGCCAGGCACGGGTGCAGGCCGACCTGCCGGCAGAGTATGTGCCGTTGTTTCGGCCGCCCTACGGGCAGCGTCGTGCCGATGGCGAGGCGTTCATGGCCAGCCAGCAGCTGCGGGTGTCGTTGTGGGATATCGATGCCCTGGACGATGGCGCACTGAGCGCAGAGGCCTCTGCGCAGCGGGTGCTGACCCTGATGCTGCTGTGGCGCAAGGGCGTGATCCAGCTCCATGACAGCCTGCCCAAGGCCCAGCCAGCGGTGGAGTGGTTGCTGCGCAACACTGCCCAGAGCGGCATTGGCTGGGCGGATTGCCGGGAATATGCTTATCGCGAAGAAGGGGTATGACTTCTGAGCGTAGTCCCCTCTGGCTTCGCCGCCAAGGCTTCTTCATCAATCAGAAAAATAAACTTCAAAACACATAAAAATACTTTTTTCGTTCATCGTTTTTGCGGTATGAAGAAACCAGACAGCCGATTCCTGCAGCACAGGTGGCGTCATCCAGGCCCACCTAGCCAGGTTCGCTTCCCGCCCGTAACAACGCGGATACGGGGAGAACGGTAGTCACTTTGCGGTGCAACAGACCGTGCCGTATGGCTTCGACATAAGGTGACCGAGTATGGATGACCAAGGACGCAACCCTTCCTCCAGCAAGCCAATCCTGTATGTGCTCGATACCAACGTCCTGATTCACGACCCCAACGCATTACTCAACTTCGAGGAGCACCACGTCGCCATTCCGATGACGGTGCTGGAGGAACTCGACAAGCTCAAGACCGGCAAACAGACCATCGCCGCTGAATGCCGCCAGGCCATCCGCCTGATCGACCAGACCCTGGGCGACGCCTCGCCCAACGATGTCGAGCAGGGCGTGCCGATCCAGCGCAACAAGAGCGGGCCCAAAGGCTTCCTGTCCATCCTGATGACCCCGCGCAACGAGCCGAACAAGCTGCTGCCGGAAAATCTCAACGACAACATCATCATCAACCAGCTGCTCGAAGTGCGGGCGCGGCGCAGCGACCTGGACGTGGTGCTGGTCACCAAAGACATCAACATGCGCCTGAAGGCGCGCGCCTGTGGCATTGCGGCCGAGGACTACAGCACCGACCAGCTGGTCGATGACGTCTCCTTGCTGTCCAAGGGCTACCACTCGGTCACCGGCTCGTTCTGGGACCGCGTCAGCAAGGTCGATACCCGTCAGGAGCGCGGCCGCACCTGGCATCGGGTGCAGATGATCGACAACCTGCCTGCGGTGCACATCAACGAGTTCATCATCGATGAGCAGGGCTTCGTCGGCTGGATCAAGGGTATCCGCAACGATGAGCTGCTGCTGCTCGACCTGCACCAGGAGCCACTGCTGCACCAGGAGGCCTGGGGGCTGAAGCCACGCGATATCCACCAGAGCCTGGCGCTGTTCGCGTTGCTCGATCCGGATATCCACCTGGTCAACCTGACCGGCGCGGCCGGGTCCGGCAAGACCATCCTGGCCCTGGCCGCGGCCATCGAGCAGACCATGGTCAGCAAGCGCTACCGGCGCATCATCGCCACCCGCAGCGTGCAGGGGCTGGACCAGGAAATCGGCTTCCTGCCGGGCACCGAGGCCGAGAAGATGGAGCCTTGGCTGGGCGCCATCACCGACAACCTCGAAGCCTTGCACATGGATGACGAAAGCACCCATGGCAGCGTCGAGTACATCCTTGAGCGCGTGCCGTTGCAGTTCAAGTCGCTGAACTACATCCGAGGCCGTAGCTTCCAGCAAAGCCTGATCCTGATCGACGAGTGCCAGAACCTGACGCCGCACCAGATGAAAACCATCATCACCCGTGCCGGCTCCGGTTCCAAGGTGGTCTGCCTGGGCAACCTGGCGCAGATCGATACCCCCTACCTGTCCGCGACGAGCTCGGGCCTGACCTACCTGACCGAGCGCTTCAAGGACTTCCCCCATGGCGTGCACATCACCCTGCAGGGCGTGCCCCGCTCGGTGCTGGCCGAGTACGCCGAGTCGCATCTGTAACCGTCACCGCCGGGCCGTGTGGGAGCGGCCTTGCGTCGCCAATGGGCCGCAAAGCGGCCCCGGGATGTCAGCGGTGATGCTGAGATTGCTGGGGCTGCTTCGCAGCCCTTTCGCGACGCAAGGCCGCTCCCACAGTTGGGCTGTGCATTCTCGGCAGTCACATCCCTCTGCTCAAACCTGACCCACAGGTTTACACTGGCTGTTCCCTTCACAGGAGCAGAGCAGTGCTGACACATCTTGATTCCCAGGGGCGGGCCAACATGGTCGACGTCACTGAAAAGGCCGTGACCGAGCGGGAGGCCACCGCCGAGGCGCGGGTGCGCATGTTGCCGCAGACCTTGCAGATGATCGTCGACGGCGAACATCCCAAGGGCGACGTGTTCGCCGTGGCACGCATTGCCGGGATCCAGGCGGCGAAGAAGACCAGTGACCTGATCCCGCTGTGCCACCCGCTGATGCTCACCAGCGTCAAGGTCGAGCTCAGCGCCGAGGGCGAGGACGCCGTGCGTATTGTCGCCCGTTGCAAGCTGGCCGGGCAGACCGGCGTGGAGATGGAAGCGCTGACCGCTGCCAGCGTTGCCGCGCTGACGATCTACGACATGTGCAAGGCTGTGGACAAGGGCATGGTCATCGAACAGGTGCGCCTGCTGGAAAAGCTCGGCGGCAAGAGTGGCCACTACAAGGTGCAGGCATGATGAAGGTCAAGGTGATGTACTTCGCCCGCTACCGCGAACTGCTGGGCGTGGATGGCGAGCGTGTAGAAGGCGCGTTCAAGGTGCTGGACGATGTACGCCAGGCCCTGGTGGCCAAGGGCGGGGACTACGGGGTGCTTGCCGAGCAGAACCTGATGTGTGCGCGCAACGAAGAGCTGTGCAAGCTCGATGAACCGCTGCAAGAGGGCGATGAAGTGGCGTTCTTCCCGCCGGTGACCGGAGGCTGAACATGGCAGTGCGAGTGCAACAAAGCGCGTTCGACCCGGGCGCCGAGGTGAATGCCATGCATGCGGCCAATGTTGGCGTGGGCGCGGTGGTCAGTTTTGTTGGTTATGTGCGGGATTTCAACGACGGCCGCGAAGTGGCGGGGATGTTCCTTGAACACTACCCGGGCATGACCGAAAAGGCCTTGGCCAAGATCGTGGTCGAGGCCGAGCAGCGCTGGCCGTTGCTCAAGGTGGAGGTGTTGCACCGCATCGGGGCGCTGGCGCCGGGCGAGCCGATCGTGTTTGTCGGTGTGGCCAGTGCCCATCGGCAGGCGGCGTTCGATGCCTGCAACTTCATCATGGACTACCTGAAGACCCGGGCGCCGTTCTGGAAGAAGGAGAATACCCAGGAAGGGCCTAGGTGGGTTGAAGGCAGGCAGAGTGATCAGGATGCGGCGGGGCGCTGGTAGATTTCTGTCTGATGGCCGGGGCTTTGCCCCGGTTCGCGGGTGAACCCGCTCCCACAGGTATCGCGCGTGACTTGAGGGCAGCGCAGTACCTGTGGGAGCGGGTTTACCCGCGAATAGTCCGGCACAGGCTAATGGTGCTTGCGCGGCACCGGCTTTAGCAGCTCATCGGGCGGCATTTCGCACTTGATCTTGCGCCCCAGCAGCTCTTCGATCGCTGGCAGCTGATACGAGTCATCCTCCCCGGCAAAACTGATCGACACGCCGCTGGCCCCCGCGCGGCCGGTACGGCCAATGCGGTGCACGTAGTCGTCCGGGTCTTCCGGCAGGGTGAAGTTGATCACGTGGCTGATACCATCGATATGGATGCCACGCCCGGCCACGTCAGTGGCCACCAGCACGGTGATGCGCCCCTCGCGGAAGTTTTCCAGGGTGCGGATGCGCTTGTGCTGCGGCACGTCGCCCGACAGCTGGGCGGCATTGATGCCGTCGCGCACCAGTTTTTCCTCGATGCGCCGCACTTCATCCTTGCGGTTGGCAAACACCATCACCCGTTCCCAGTTGTTCTGGGTCACCAGGTTGTACAGCAGCTTGTACTTGTCGCTGCCAGCCACCGCATACACGTGCTGCTCGACCGTTTCGCTGGCCACGTTTTCCGGCTCGATCTCGACGATGGCCGGGTTGGTGGTCCACTGCTTCGCCAGGTTCATCACGTCGTCGGTGAAGGTGGCGGAGAACAGCAGGGTCTGGCGCTCGCTTTTCGGCGGCGTCTGGCGAATGATCTGGCGCACCTGGGGGATAAAGCCCATGTCGAGCATGCGGTCGGCTTCGTCCAGCACCATCACCTCGACCATGTCCAGGTGCACCTCGCCGCGCTGGTTGAAGTCCAGCAGGCGGCCTGGGGTAGCTACGAGGATGTCGCAGTGGCGGGCTTCAAGGGCCTTCAGCTGCTTGTCGAAGTCCATGCCGCCGACGAAGCTCATGACGTTCAGCCCGGTGTACTTGGTCAGCGCAGCGGCGTCCTTGGCAATCTGCACCACCAGCTCGCGGGTAGGCGCGATGATCAGCGCACGCGGTTCGCCCATGTAGCGTTCCTTGGGCGGTGGCGTCTGCTGCAGCTGGGAAATGATCGAGATCAAAAACGCCGCAGTCTTGCCGGTACCGGTCTGCGCCCGGCCGATGGCGTCCTGGCCACGCAGGGTATAACCCAGCACCTGCGCCTGGATCGGCGTGCAGTACGGGAAGCCCAGGTCGTGGATGGCGTGCATCAGCTCGTTGGACAGCTTGAAGTCGTGGAAGCGGGTCTTGCCTTCCTGCGGCTCGACCACGAAGTCTTCCGGCTTCCACAGGCTGGCCTGCGGCTTGGGCTTGCGCTCGCGACGCGGTTTGTCCTTGGCCGCTTTGCCGGCAGGTGGCGTAGCGGTAGCGGTTGCGGGTTGTTCAGCCTCGGGGGCGGTGTTGGCACGCGGTACGGCCGGTTTTGCTGCGGGCCGGGCCTCGCTGGCGGGTGCGTGCGCAGGCGGCGTCACGCTGGCAGCAGGAGCGACGGCTTGTGGCGCGGCGTCTCCCTTGCCGAATATTTTCTTGAGTGCTTTGAGCACGATCGTCTCATCAACTGATTAAGGAATGTACGCCGGGCAGTGTAATGCAAGATCCGGGCGCGGCGTAGCGGAATACTCCCACAACTACAAGAGAGCCAGCCTATTGCAGCTGCTCGCTGAGCCAGTTGTGGATGTCGTTCAGTTCCTCGACCACCACTTCGTGTTCCATCGGGTATTCGTACCAGCGGGCGGCGACGCCCCAGGTGTTCAGGTACTCGAAGGCGGTGCGGCCCATGGACGGAATCACCACCGGGTCATGCACGCCATGCAGGCACAGCGCCGGGGTGCGCTGCTGGCAGGCACTCAACTGGTGCTGGTCGTTGAAGGTGGGGGCGTAGGTGGACAGGGCGATCACCCCACCCAGTGCTTCTTGCCACTTTATATAGGCAGTGTGCAGCACCACCGCGCCACCCTGGGAGAAGCCGGCCAGGAAGATTCGCGACAGGTTGATGCCTTTGGCCTGTTCGGCCTTGATCAGGGCAACCACTTGCTCGGCCGACTCTTCCAGCTGCGCTTCGTCAATGGCGCGGGCTGGGGTCATGGCCTTGATGTCATACCAGCTGGGCATGGCATACCCGCCATTTATGGTGACTGGACGGGTCGGAGCCTGGGGCATGATGAACCGGGTGCTGAGCAGGCGCTCCTGCATGAATTCGGCCACAGGTAGGAAGTCGTAACGGTCGGCCCCCAGACCGTGCAACCAGATCACACAGGCGTCAGCGGTTTTCTGTGGTTCGAGAATCAGCGGGTTGGTCATGACTGCTCCGAAAGTGTGCGGGTCTTGTTATGGCGTGCGTGAAAAGAAGGCGCTGGAAATGATTGTCGGAAAAAGAATGTCGCAACGATACAACTTTCCCTACTTGACGAGCGCTTAAACGCTACAGCCACAGAATCTGGTACGCGCTTTGCAATTCAATCTGTGATGCAAAGGGCAGGCCGAGACGGTAACACCCTTTGTACGCGAAGGCTGTCACAGAACAGTCCATTGCGCCAATTGACCCAATAACAAGCCAATACGGGTCGGATACGCCTCAAAAGGGTGCGGTGCAATTCCGGCTCGATACAACAAGAGCGATTTGGAGGTTGTGAATGAAGATGTTGAAAACCACCCTGGCAGTCCTGACCGCTGCCGCCGCACTGGGCGCCGTGAGCAATGCCCAGGCCGGCGCCACCCTCGATGCGGTAAAGAAGAAGGGCTTCGTCCAGTGTGGCGTGAGCGACGGTCTTCCGGGCTTCTCGGTACCTGATGCGCAGGGCAAGATCGTCGGTATCGACGCCGATGTGTGCCGCGCCGTGGCCGCCGCCGTGTTCGGCGATGCGACCAAGGTCAAGTTCAGCCAGCTCAACGCCAAGGAACGCTTCACCGCCCTGCAGTCGGGCGAGGTCGACGTGCTGTCGCGCAACACCACCTGGACCAGCTCGCGCGATGCCGGCATGGGCCTGGTGTTCGCCGGGGTCACCTACTACGACGGCGTAGGCTTTTTGGTCAACAAGAAGCTGGGTGTCTCCAGTGCCAAGGAACTTGATGGCGCAACCATCTGTATCCAGGCCGGTACCACCACCGAGCTGAACGTGTCGGACTTCTTCCGCGCCAATAACCTCAAGTACACCCCGATCACCTTCGACACCTCGGACGAAAGCGCCAAGTCGCTGGAGTCGGGCCGTTGCGACGTGCTGACCTCGGACAAGTCGCAGCTGTTCGCCCAGCGTTCCAAGCTGGCCGCGCCGACCGACTACGTGGTACTGCCGGAAACCATCTCCAAGGAGCCGCTGGGCCCGGTGGTGCGTAAAGGCGACGAGGAGTGGTTCAGCATCGTCAAGTGGACCCTGTTCGCCATGCTCAACGCCGAAGAGGCAGGCGTCACCTCGAAAAATGTCGAGGCCGAAGCCAAAGGCACCAAGAACCCGGACGTCGCCCGCCTGCTGGGTGCCGATGGTGAGTACGGCAAGGACCTCAAGCTGCCCAAAGACTGGGTAGTGCAGATCGTCAAGCAAGTCGGCAACTACGGCGAAGTGTTCGAGAAGAACCTGGGCCAGAGCACCGACCTGAAGATCGACCGTGGCATGAACGCCCTGTGGAACAACGGCGGCATCCAGTACGCGCCACCTGTGCGCTGATGGTTGCACCCTGCGGCGGCATCCCGCCGCCGCAGGCTGTTCGAATCCCTACTGTCCGGGGCACTTCATGCAAAATCAAATCGGCGCACCCAAGGGCTTGTCCCTTAATGATCCGCGTGTGCGCGCGTGGCTGTTCCAGATCCTCACGATCGTCTTCGTGGTCGGCCTGGGCTGGTACCTGTTCCACAACACGCAAACCAACCTGCAACACCGGGGTATCACCTCGGGCTTCGACTTCCTCGACCGCAGTGCCGGCTTCGGCATCGCCCAGCACCTGATCCCCTATGTGGAATCCGACAGCTATGCGCGGGTGTTCGTCATCGGCCTGCTCAATACCCTGCTGGTCACCTTCATCGGCGTCATCCTGGCGACGATTCTGGGTTTCATCATTGGTGTGGCTCGCCTGTCGCCGAACTGGATGATCAACAAGCTGGCGACCGTGTATGTGGAAACCTTCCGCAACATCCCGCCGTTGCTGCAGATCCTGTTCTGGTACTTCGCCGTGTTCCTGACCCTGCCGGGACCGCGGGGCAGCATCAACATCGACGATATGTTCTTCATCAGCAACCGTGGCCTGAACATGCCTGGCGCGTCCATGGCCGATGGCTTCTGGCCGTTCGTCGTGGCCCTGTTGGTGGCAATTGCCGCCGTTGTCGTGATGGTGCGCCTGGCCAACAAGCGTTTCGACGAGACCGGCGTGCCGTTCCACAAGTTCTGGGTGGGGCTGGCCCTGCTGCTGGTCATCCCGGGCCTGAGCGTGCTGTTGTTCGGCAACCCGGTCAGCTGGGAAGTGCCGCAGCTCAAGGGCTTCAACTTTGTCGGTGGCTGGGTGCTGATCCCCGAGCTGCTGGCGCTGACCTTGGCGCTGACTATCTATACAGCAGCCTTCATCGCTGAAATCGTGCGTTCCGGCATCCGTTCGGTCAGCCATGGCCAGTCCGAGGCCGCGCGCTCGCTGGGCCTGCGAGAGGGCCCGACCCTGCGCAAGGTGATCATCCCCCAGGCACTGCGGGTGATCATTCCGCCGCTGACCAGCCAGTACCTGAACCTGGCGAAGAACTCGTCGCTGGCGGCCGGTATCGGTTACCCGGAGATGGTCTCGCTGTTCGCCGGCACCGTGCTCAATCAGACCGGCCAGGCCATCGAGGTGATTGCGATCACCATGAGTGTCTATCTCGCCATCAGCATCAGCATTTCGCTGCTGATGAACTGGTACAACAAGCGCATTGCGCTGATCGAGCGGTGAGGATACGCCCGTGAATGCCCATGTTTTCAAACCCGATATGCCGCCACCGGTGAAAACCGTCGGCGTGCTCGCATGGATGCGTGCCAACCTGTTCTCCAGCTGGCTCAACACGCTGTTGACCCTGCTCGCCATCTACCTGGTATGGCTGATCGTGCCACCGCTGCTGCAGTGGGCATTGATCGACGCCAACTGGGTCGGTACCACCCGCGCCGACTGCACCAAGGAGGGCGCCTGCTGGGTGTTCGTGCAGCAGCGCTTTGGCCAGTTCATGTACGGCTACTACCCGGCCGAGCTGCGCTGGCGGGTGGACCTGACAGTGTGGCTTGCCGTCATCGGCGCTGCGCCGCTGTTCATCAAGCGCTTCCCGCGCAAGGCCTTCTACGGCCTGGGCTTCCTGGTGCTGTACCCGGTACTGGCCTACACCCTGCTGCACGGTGGGTACCTGGGCCTGGAGAGCGTACCGACCAGCCAGTGGGGCGGGCTGATGCTGACCCTGGTGATCGCTACCGTGGGTATCGTCGGCGCCTTGCCGTTGGGCATCCTGCTGGCCCTGGGCCGGCGTTCGAGGATGCCGGCCGTGAAGGTGGTGTGCGTGACCTTCATCGAGTTCTGGCGCGGCGTGCCGCTGATTACCGTGCTGTTCATGTCGTCGGTGATGCTGCCGTTGTTCCTGCCCGAAGGCATGAGCTTCGACAAGCTGCTGCGGGCGATGATCGGCGTGATCCTTTTCCAGTCGGCGTACATCGCCGAGGTGGTGCGCGGCGGCCTGCAGGCCATCCCCAAGGGCCAGTACGAAGCCGCTGCGGCCATGGGCCTGGGCTACTGGCGCTCGATGGGCCTGGTGATTCTGCCGCAGGCGCTCAAGCTGGTGATCCCCGGCATCGTCAACACCTTCATTGCCCTGTTCAAGGACACCAGCCTGGTGATCATCATCGGCCTGTTCGACCTGCTGAACAGCGTCAAGCAAGCTGCCGCCGACCCGGCCTGGCTGGGCATGGCTACCGAGGGCTATGTGTTCGCCGCCCTGGTGTTCTGGATTTTCTGTTTCGGTATGTCCCGCTACTCCATGCACCTGGAGCGCAAGCTGGACACTGGCCACAAGCGTTAGGAGTTTCGAAATGAGTGAAGCGATCAAGCAGCCTGCCGGCCCCGAAGGCATCATCCAGATGCAGGGTGTGAACAAGTGGTACGGCCAGTTCCATGTGCTCAAGGACATCAACCTGAACGTGCGCCAGGGCGAGCGCATCGTGCTGTGCGGGCCGTCCGGCTCGGGCAAGTCCACCACCATCCGTTGCCTCAACCGCCTGGAAGAACACCAGCAGGGGCGCATCGTGGTTGATGGCGTCGAGCTGACCAACGACCTCAAGCAGATCGAGGCCATCCGCCGCGAAGTGGGCATGGTGTTCCAGCACTTCAACCTGTTCCCGCACCTGAGCATTCTGGAAAACTGCACCCTGGCGCCCATGTGGGTGCGCAAGATGCCGCGGCGCAAGGCCGAGGAAATTGCCATGCACTATCTGGAGCGTGTGCGTATCCCCGAGCAGGCGCACAAGTACCCGGGGCAGTTGTCGGGTGGCCAGCAGCAGCGTGTGGCCATTGCCCGTGCGCTGTGCATGAAGCCGAAGATCATGCTGTTCGACGAGCCCACCTCGGCGCTGGACCCGGAAATGGTCAAGGAAGTGCTCGATACCATGGTCGGCCTGGCCGAGGATGGCATGACCATGCTCTGCGTGACCCACGAGATGGGCTTTGCCCGCACCGTGGCGAACCGGGTGATCTTCATGGACAAGGGGGAGATCGTGGAGCAGGCGGCGCCGGATGACTTCTTCGACCGGCCGCGCAGTGACCGGACCAGGTTGTTCCTGAGCCAGATCCTGCATTGATGCCGTAGCGGCTACAGACTCGGTCAACTGTGGGAGCGGCCTTGTGTCGCGATAGGGCCGCAAAGCGGCCCCGGGGATATGCCCTGCGAAGCTGAAATTCTGGGTCCGCTACGCGGCCCATCGCGACGCAAGGCCGCTCCCACAGGGTTGCGGAACGGCTCCAGGTCTCAGGTTTACTTTTCTTCTTGCGTTGCAGCCGGCGCCGGCGGCGGCCGCAGCCCCACCTCGGCAATCAGCTTCAGCTGCTGCCCATTGCGCATCACCTCGATGGTGATCTTGTCCGTGGGCTTGATCCGCGCCACCTGGTTCATCGACTTGCGGCCATCACCGGCGGGTTCGCCATTGATGCTCAGGATCACGTCACCGAGTTGCAACCCGGCCTTGGCCGCCGGCCCCTCGCGGAAGATACCGGCCACCACGATACCCGGGCGGTCCTTCATGCCAAATGATTCAGCCAGCTCCTGGCTCAATGGTTGCACTTCGATGCCCAGCCAGCCACGGATCACCTGGCCGTGCTCGACGATTGACTTCATCACCTCCAGTGCCAGTTTCACCGGGATGGCGAAGCCGATGCCCTGCGAACCGCCGGACTTGGAGAAGATCGCGGTGTTGATGCCGACCAGGTTGCCACTGGCATCGACCAGTGCGCCGCCCGAGTTGCCGGGGTTGATCGCAGCGTCGGTCTGGATGAAGTCTTCGTAGTTGTTCAGGCCCAGCTGGTTACGGCCGGTAGCGCTGATGATACCCATGGTCACGGTCTGGCCGACACCGAACGGGTTGCCGATGGCCAGTGACACGTCGCCAATGTGAATGGTGTCGGAACGGCCGATGGTTATCGCCGGCAGGTTCTTCAGGTCGATCTTCAGCACCGCCAGGTCGGTTTCCGGGTCGCTGCCGATCACGCGGGCCAGGGTTTCGCGGCCATCTTTCAGGGCCACGACGATCTGGTCGGCGCCGCTGGTGACATGGTTGTTGGTCAGCAGGTAGCCCTCGGGGCTCATGATCACCGCCGAGCCCAGGCTCGATTCCCAGCGCCGCTGCTTGGGCAGGTTGTCGCCGAAGAAGCGGCGGAACTGCGGGTCTTCGAACAGTGGGTGGGCGCTCTTGTTCACCACCTTGGTGGTGTACAGGTTGACCACGGCAGGGGCAGCCAGCGTCACGGCGTCGGCGTACGACACCGGGCCTTGCATGATCCGCGTGGTCTGCGGTGCCTGTTGCAGGTTGACGTCCTGGCTGGGCAGGCCGACCCATTCCGGGAAACGCTGGATGATCAGCATGGCGATCAGTACGCCGGTAAGCAGGGGCCAGCCAAAGTAACGCAAAGCCTTGAACATGAACGAATCCTGGAAAGATCGAGGGCCAGTGGCCGCGCAGTGGGGCATGAGCGCGCGGGATCATACACCGGTTCCCCCAGTGCCGGCGACGGCCCATAATGGCCGGCATTATACGGGCGTTCCATTGGCGTTGCGCCCGAGAAAAGCGCAGTTTTCGAGGAGATTTTCATGGCCGTCGCTCTAAACACCCTGGTCGAGGAAGCCGAGCGTTACCTGGGCAGCGCGAAGATCCAGGATTATTGCCCCAATGGCCTGCAAGTGGAGGGCCGGCCGCAGGTCAGCCGGATCGTCAGCGGTGTTACCGCCAGCCAGGCGTTGCTGGATGCCGCGGTCGAGGCCCAGGCCGACCTGGTGCTGGTGCACCATGGTTATTTCTGGAAGGGCGAGAACCCGTGCATTACCGGTATCCGCCAGCGTCGCCTGAAAACCTTGCTGAACAACGACATCAGCCTGCTGGCGTTTCACCTGCCGCTGGATGTGCACCCGGAGGTGGGCAACAACGTGCAGCTGGCGCGGCAACTGGACATCACCGTCGAAGGGCCGCTGGACCCGGAGAACCCCAAGGTGGTCGGGTTGGTCGGCTCACTGGCCGAACCCGTGACTGCGCGCGATTTTGCCCGGCGGGTTCAGGAAGTGCTGGGGCGTGAGCCGTTGCTGGTGGAGGGGGAGCAGATGATCCGCCGGGTCGGCTGGTGCACCGGTGGCGGGCAGGGTTACATCGACACGGCGATTGCCGCCGGGGTGGACCTGTACCTGACCGGCGAGGCGTCGGAGCAGACATACCACAGTGCGCGCGAGAATGGCGTCAGCTTCATTGCTGCCGGGCACCATGCCACCGAGCGTTACGGGGTGCAGGCGCTGGGCGATTACCTGGCGCGGCGGTTTGCCGTGGAGCACCTGTTCATCGATTGCCCGAACCCTATCTGACCTTACTGGCCTCATCGCCGGCAAGCCAGCTCCCACAGGTACTGCACTGGTCTGGAGACCTACGGGGTCCTTGTGGGAGCTGGCTAGCCGGCGATTGGGCCGCAAAGCGGCCCCATTTCAGCCAAACCCCCAGTCATATCGTTAGACCTTTTCGATCTAGCCCGCCTCCTAAATAGAAGCAGCCGCTGTGATAAAGTGGCTCGCTCGAACACGGCCCGCAGGCCGTCCATAAGATCGTTTTTCGTGAGTAGCCATGGTCGACAAACTGACGCACTTGAAACAGCTGGAGGCGGAAAGCATCCACATTATCCGCGAGGTGGCCGCCGAGTTCGACAACCCGGTGATGCTGTACTCGATCGGCAAGGATTCCGCCGTGATGCTGCACCTGGCGCGCAAGGCCTTCTTCCCGGGCAAGCTGCCGTTCCCGGTGATGCACGTCGACACCCAGTGGAAATTCCAGGAGATGTACAGCTTCCGCGACAAGATGGTCGAGGAAATGGGCCTGGAACTGATCACCCACGTCAACCCTGAGGGTGTGGCGCAGGGCATCAACCCGTTCACCCATGGCAGCTCCAAGCACACCGACATCATGAAGACCCAAGGCCTGAAGCAGGCACTGGACAAGCATGGTTTCGACGCCGCCTTCGGTGGCGCGCGCCGCGACGAAGAGAAGTCGCGGGCCAAGGAACGCGTGTACTCGTTCCGCGACAGCAAGCACCGCTGGGACCCGAAAAACCAGCGCCCCGAGCTGTGGAACGTGTACAACGGCAAGGTCAACAAAGGCGAGTCGATCCGCGTCTTCCCGCTGTCGAACTGGACCGAGCTGGACATCTGGCAGTACATCTACCTCGAAGGCATCCCGATCGTGCCGCTGTACTTCGCCGCCGAGCGTGAAGTCATCGAGAAGAACGGCACCCTGATCATGATCGACGACGAGCGCATCCTCGAGCACCTCTCCGAGGAAGAGAAAGCCCGCATCGTCAAGAAGAAGGTGCGTTTCCGTACCCTCGGTTGCTACCCGTTGACGGGCGCGGTCGAGTCGGAAGCAGAAACGCTGACCGACATCATTCAGGAAATGCTCCTGACGCGCACTTCCGAGCGCCAGGGCCGGGTCATCGACCACGATGGCGCCGGTTCCATGGAAGACAAAAAACGTCAGGGCTACTTCTAATTTTCAGGGTTACTCCATGTCGCACCAATCCGATTTGATCAGCGAAGACATCCTCGCTTATCTGGCTCAGCACGAGCGCAAAGAACTGCTGCGTTTCCTCACCTGCGGCAACGTGGATGACGGCAAGAGCACCCTGATCGGGCGCCTGCTGCACGATTCGAAGATGATCTACGAGGACCACCTCGAGGCCATCACCCGTGATTCGAAAAAAGTCGGTACCACCGGCGAAGAAGTCGACCTGGCACTTCTGGTAGACGGCCTGCAGGCCGAGCGTGAGCAGGGCATCACCATCGATGTTGCCTACCGCTACTTCTCCACCGCCAAGCGCAAGTTCATCATTGCCGACACCCCGGGCCATGAGCAGTACACCCGCAACATGGCCACCGGTGCATCCACCTGCGACCTGGCGATCATCCTGGTCGATGCCCGCTACGGCGTGCAGACCCAGACCCGCCGCCACAGCTACATCGCCTCGTTGCTGGGCATCAAGCACATCGTGGTCGCGGTCAACAAGATGGACCTCAAGGGCTTCGACCAAGACGTCTTCGAGTCGATCAAGGCCGACTACCTGCAGTTCGCCGAAGCCATCAACCTGACCCCGAGCAGCCTGCACTTCGTGCCGATGTCGGCGCTCAAGGGTGACAACGTGGTCAACCACAGCGAGCGTTCGCCGTGGTATGCCGGCCCGACGCTGATGGAAATCCTCGAAACCGTCGAAGTGTCGGCCGACCGCAACTTCACCGACCTGCGCTTCCCGGTGCAGTACGTGAACCGCCCGAACCTGAACTTCCGCGGTTTCGCCGGCACCATCGCCAGCGGCGTGGTGCACAAGGGCGACGAAATCGTCGTGCTGCCGTCGGGCAAGAGCAGCCGCGTCAAGTCCATTGTCACCTACGAAGGTGAGCTGGAGAACGCAGGCCCAGGCCAGGCCGTGACCCTGACCATGGAAGACGAGATCGACATCTCCCGTGGCGACCTGCTGGTACATGCCGACAACGTTCCGCCGGTGACCGACCAGTTCGACGCCATGCTGGTGTGGATGGCCGAAGAGCCGATGCTCCCGGGCAAGAAGTACGACATCAAGCGCGCCACCAGCTATGTGCCGGGCTCGATTGCCAGCATCACCCACAAGGTCGATGTGAACACCCTGGAGCAGGGCGCTGCCAGCGCACTGCAGCTGAACGAGATCGGCCGCGTGAAGGTTGCACTGGACGCCTCGATCGCCCTGGACGGCTACGACAGCAACCGCACCACCGGTGCGTTCATTGTCATCGACCGCCTGACCAACGGCACCGTTGGCGCCGGCATGATCATCGCTCCGCCCGTTCTGCCACACGGCAGCACCGGCCAGCATGGCAAGCAGGCCCACGTGTCGACCGAAGAGCGCGCCCTGCGCTTCGGCCAGCAGCCAGCCACCGTGCTGTTCAGCGGCCTGTCCGGCGCTGGCAAGAGCACCCTGGCCTATGCCGTGGAGCGCAAGCTGTTCGACATGGGCCGTGCGGTGTACGTGCTCGACGGCCAGAACCTGCGCCACGACCTGAACAAGGGCCTGCCGCAAGACCGCGCCGGTCGCACCGAAAACTGGCGCCGCGCCGCCCATGTGGCGCGCCAGTTCAACGAGGCCGGCCTGCTGACCCTGGCTGCGTTCGTGGCCCCGGATGCCGAAGGCCGCGAACAGGCCAAGGCGCTGATCGGCAAAGAGCGCCTGGTGACCGTTTACGTCCAGGCCTCGCCGCTGGCGTGCCGCGAGCGTGATCCGCAAGGCCTGTACGCGGCCGGTGGCGAAAACATCCCGGGCGAAAGCTTCCCGTTCGATGTGCCGCTGGACGCCGACCTGGTGATCGACACCCAGGCCACTAGCGTGGACGAAGGTGTGAAACTGGTGCTGGACGTACTGCGCCAGCGCGGCGCGATCTAAGCGCTAGCGTGCAAGGAAAACCCCGCTTCGGCGGGGTTTTTTGTTTCCGTCCCAACCGGCTTGCGCGGTCGCGATGGGCTGCGCGGCAGTGTCAGTCTTTATTTACATATTGACTGGTTGACAAGTTGACAGGCTGAAAGTGGAAGCCTACCTTGATAGGCAAGGAGCCTGTTCAGGCTGGAGGAGAACTGATGGCAACCGCTACCCACGAAGCGATTCGGCCTGCACTCGCGCACCTTGAAGCTGCCAAAGCTGCGCTGCGGCAGCGCTTTGAAGAGCATCTTGCGCGCGCTTCGGAAGCAGTGGTGCTCAAAGCACTTGGCCTTGCGGACGAGAAGGCTTTTGCTGCGCTTGCCAAAGTAGATATCGAAGCGAAGCGCAGTATTGCAACACGTAACCAAGAGGCTATGGCCAGAATGAAAACACGTGCATTCGAGCGTGTGGCCAGCCGTTGTGAACTGCTGGACGCCAAGGCCGCTTGTGAAATTCTGGGGATTACCAAACAGGCCCTGAGTCAGAAGACAAAGGCGGGGAAGCTGCTCGCCTATACCAATACTGGCAATCGCAGGAAATTCTATCCGTCGTTTCAATTCGCCGACAACAAGCCCAGGCCGGTTGTAGAGACACTGTTTTGGTCGCTCGCGGTGGACCCGGCAGATACCGAAGCGATGAATTTTCTGGTTCAGCACCTCGTCGGCAACATGGATTATTCCGAGCCTGGAGAACCACGTAATGTGGTGCCACGCTTTGAGTTGCTGAATGACGATGCGGCCATGGACATCATCAAGCGCGATTTTGTGAACGCGTTTGAAGCAGGACAGTGAAGATCTTCCAGGGAGAGTTGGGTTCTGCGGCTATTCCAGCGCTACGCCCAGACTGCACAGAAACTCTACTACCGTTTCACCGTTCGGCAGCACTGCAATGCTCACAGGCTGATGGCTTATTGCTTGGATCTGGGTTGAGCGACCTTCGAATAATACAATGTTGCAACCTTCCATGGCGCCGGTGACGGTATAGACCGCAGACAGATAGAGCAGGCCATCAACATGGTCTTGGCTCATGCACACCTGGCTGATTTTACGCGTGAGGGCGTAACCTTCTTTGCCTTGACCCTTGGCCTGAACGATGTCCCGGATTTTGTGATGAGTAGCCCGATTCGCCAGGGCAGCTACGTCCACCAGGCACAATTTGCGCGCCGCTTTTAGCAGGTGTAGCGAGGCCTGTTGCAGTTGCGAGAAACGCACCGGTTGATCATCGACACCTTGGCCTGGCTGGAACGACTCGGCCACGGCAACCTCTGCGGAACAACCCAGGTAGTAAACGCCAACACGTTTGGACGGGTCGGCGTAGCGGGTATCGGAATCGGCGCGGTAGTTCACGGGGTTGGCGTCGTAGCGACAAGGTTGAACCCTGTGTAAAAACGTGTTTGCCGGGAGCTGTTTCAGCAGCTCCGGATACTTGTTCAGTGCGTCGAGAACTTGATCGGTTATTTCATTCACGGATGGATGTGCTCATGGCAAATCCCTGAGCCCGGAAAGGCCCTTCGATTGCCTCCATGCCACGATGCGGGTCATGATCTGCTCGGCGCAGTCTCCCGGCTTACCCCCGGTGCAATAGATCAGGTCAGAACCATCCGGGTGCTCAACCAGCTCGATAAAATGCTCCAGCAGTCTGTCCTGCCAGTCCTGGGAGCCTGTCGCCTGAATCAACGCGTCAACAATCGACCGGAACTCACTGTATGAATAGTCTGCCAGGCTGTGCTTCAAGCTGATCACCATGGCATCTCCGATGAAAGCGTGTATTGCATGGCGCTCATGATCCTTAGATTTTTAGCGTCGTACAGCAGCCCACCCCACTCGGGTGGGTTCAGGTGGCATATCTGATAGGAGCGCAGACCCTTTGCCGTTTCATGGAATGGCGCGCGAGGGGGCCAGCCTTTCTTGAGGCGGTTGAGTTGGGCGGGGATGAATTGTTGGCTGTAGATTGGGTCTTCTGCAATGGCTAGCCAGAAGGACCGGGAAAAGTGGTCGAAGTTCTTGAATGCTTGTCCTGACAGTTTTTTTGCTATGTATTCTGGAAGAATGGTGGCCATTTCAGCAATTTTCTCAGTTGATAGTGGGATGAAATCTATCGTCCGAACGCAGCTCAGTATGCGTGGTGGAGTTGAGTATCTTGTGCGAGTTCTTTGACTGGGGTGTAGGAATTTTCTCTTTGCGCTTTTTTATTTAGAGAATTGACACCCCGCGTGAGCGGGGTGTTGGGCTTACTCCGCTTTGAAGCCTGGTTTGTTGTTGGCTGCGCGCCATTTTTTTATGATGCGTACAATTTCTTCCGGTGTGTCCAGTCCGTCTGCTTCAGGCCAATATATGAGGTCTGAACCATTTGGGTGTTCGGTTAATAACTTGAATTTCATGATCCTTGCGTCGAGCTCATGCTCGCTCAAGTCATCAGGAGGGTTCATAATGGAGTTTATAAACTCCAGGAATTCGAGCTCGGTGTATTCGGAAATGCTATTTTTTTGATTCATTCGGATGTCCCGTAGTGGATGCTATTATGCGCTGCCGGTGTTACCACTCTCAGGTTATCAGTATCGTAGACAGCTCCGTTTTCGGAGATTGGTATGACGTGATGGAGTATGAAAGTTGCGTGTCCTTTGTAATGGTCTTGGTCACGTGCTTTGGGGGCATGTCCTTTGGACATAAGATTTCTATTCACAATGTTAAATTGGCTAGACAGCTCAGAGGTTTCGGCTACAGCCTTCCAGAATGTAGATCTGAAAGCATCGAAATCTCGAAACTCTCTACCTCTAAGCGCATCTGCAATCTGTGTCGGAATTGCAGCCCCGGTCAGCCTTGCTGCCTCACCGAGCCAGACACCATTGGTGTGCGAGCCCTACCCTGTAGCAATACCAGGCTCATATCGCGGGCTTTTGAACACCACCAGAATAGGCGGTAAACCCGAGTCCATGGGGAAGGTGATGATCAGTCGTTCCTGGTCCAGCAAATCCAGCGCCGGGTAACCCTCTGTTTCGGTACTGACGGGGTTCAGGGTACTGCCGGTGTAAACGACGGTACCGGGCGGCGCTGGCGGCAAGCTGGTAGAACTTCCATCTTCACCGCCCGGCGCGCTGGCGGGTGTCCAGGTGAGAATCCGCTGCGGATTATCCAGTGCCAGGCTGTAGACCTGACGTTCAGTGTCGAATGTCACTGCGCGTACTGGTACCGGCTTGCCCCCAGCCACTACATATAGGTCCATGCCTTTTTCGTGCTCGGATCCAGCCAGCAGATACGGCAGGTCGATGCTGGTTGATGACGCTGCCAAGGTTGCAAGGTCAGGCCCACCGGGTGGCGTAAGGCTGGCCAGCGGGGTGCTGATAAGATAACGGCGCTCACCGTTACCCAGCGTTGACGGCCAGGCCATCGCAAGTGTGCCTACTGCAAGCGAAGGGATAGTCGTAGCAACAAGGCGGGCAATCGCGGCCGTGATTGCTTCACCCAAAGCCGAGTAAGCCGCTTCGGCTACTGCAAAAGAGGTAGCACCAATGGGGATTACGGCAGCCGTCAGTCCCGCCAAACGCGCTTCATTGATATAGGAAATGCTCCGCCGCAGAGCCTCTTGCCTTTGCCGCTCGGCTTCTGCAGCCAAGCGCGCAGCTTCGGCCTGCTGGCGTGCAGCTTTTTCCTGTGCGGCGAATTGACTTTGGAGGTTCTCCACTTCAGCGGCGCGCTGCATCAGGTTTTGCGTGGCACCTGCATATACGCCCAGGAATCTGATCGATTCGTTTAGCGCCAGTGTGAGGTGGTATTCCTGCCAGCGCGGGCCGGCCCGGCGTAATCGTTGTTCATCTACAAGATGCAAAAGCCCTTCAAGTTGAGGCTTCGACAGGGGGGCGTTGATGCGGGGGTTTTGATCATGGTACGCCGGAATTTGCGATTGCTTGGCCTGCACCAAGGCAGCAGCGGTTGCAAGGTAGGCACTGAGGGTTTGAACAAGCGTGAGCGCGTCGTCAATGACGGTTTGCCCTAACTCATGCTGAAGAACGTTGGGTAAACAATCGAAATGTATTTGCCGCTCTGCGTGAATCTGAGCTGTTCGACGCGCGATCATTTCCAGCAGTTGAGCTCCTCCTGATCCACTTGCCTGGCGAGGCCCTCAAGTTCGTCTGCCAGCGCTTGGTGCTTTTGAGCTTCGATGTGTAAACGGTAGGTGCCATCCCAAGCCCTCTGCAGCCTTGTGGCCCATTCCACACCGAGCTCCTGGCCTGTTGTTGCTGCGAAGAAGCCCGGGTCCAGAAACCGGCTCATCATTGAATCGCCGCGCTTGTAGAATGCGGGTACGCCAAAGTAGTTATTGGCGTCGGGTAAAATCTGCAAATAACCGTCACGTATCTGACTGATGCGTGACGACAGGATTTGTTGTTCTGTTGAAAGTGTGGAGGCCGCGCCGTTTGCACTGTTCGCCTCGGCTTTGATCTGGGCTTTCAGTGCAGCAATGGTTTCAGGGATCTGATTTACTTCGTGGGCATATTTGTCTGAATAGTCCTTCTCTATAATCTGAAACTCTTCTGTCAGCACCCTGCGAGTGGAAATGACCCGTGCGATGTCATTTTTGGTTGGGCTGGTCCCGCGTGGATAACCATCGCTTAGCCCCCAGCCACCTGCGCCCGGTCCACCACCACCGCCACCAATCAAACTTAGTTCGGCACCTGTTGGTGCTTGCGCACTGATGTACAGCGCTTCATCGAGATAATACGTGTTGTCCCGTGCCATGTAGGTTCTCCTGGTCACTACACGGGCTAGCTTTACGTATATGGAATTGGCGGTATGTCAGCTGCGGCCTGTCAATCGGTAGGAAGCTTCCTGGCACTCGGAAAGATCTGTCTTAGATGTGTTTTTCCGACACAGGTATCACCCGTTTCTCCTTCACCGCCTTGTAGGAAAAACTCGAATAGATCTCCTTCACCCCCGGCAGCCGTTGCAGCACTTCCCGGGTGAATTCGCCAAACGACTCCAGGTCCCGCGCCAGAATCTCCAGCAAGAAGTCATAGCGCCCGGAGATGTTGTGGCAGGCGACGATTTCGGGGATTTCCATCAGCCGCTGCTCGAACGCCAGCGCCATGTCCTTGGTGTGGGAGTCCATCATGATGCTGACGAACGCGGTCACGCCAAACCCCAGCGACTTGGGCGAGAGGATGGCCTGGTAGCCGGTGATGTAGCCGTTGTCTTCCAGAAGCTTGACCCGTCGCCAGCAGGGCGAGGTGGTCAGCGCCACCTGGTCGGCGAGCTCGGCGATGGTGAGGCGGGCGTTGTCCTGCAAGGCAGCCAGCAGGGCGCGGTCGGTGCGATCGAGGCTTGAAGGCATGTTTTGCCCTCCTGGTCCGTTGATTATTGTTTTCGTTCCAACAAGCACGCGTATGCGTGGGCCAATTTGGAAAAAATCGGGCAGCCCGGTGGCATAAGCTTATAACAAACCACAAGAGGCTGTTGCCATGCGCGACTCCCATAACAACACCGGTTTTTCCACGCGGGCCATTCACCATGGCTACGACCCGCTTTCCCACGGTGGTGCCCTGGTGCCACCGGTGTACCAGACCGCTACTTATGCCTTCCCCACTGTCGAATACGGCGCTGCGTGCTTCGCCGGGGAGGAAACGGGGCATTTCTACAGCCGCATCTCCAACCCGACCCTGGCCTTGCTCGAGCAACGCATGGCTTCGTTGGAGGGCGGTGAGGCGGGGCTGGCGCTGGCGTCGGGGATGGGCGCGATCACTTCGACCATCTGGACCTTGCTGCGGCCTGGCGATGAACTGATTGTCGGGCGTACTTTGTATGGCTGCACGTTCGCTTTCCTGCATCACGGCATTGGCGAGTTCGGGGTAAAGATCCACCATGTCGACCTCAACGATGCCAAGGCCCTGAAAGCGGCGATCAACAGCAAAACGCGGATGATCTACTTCGAAACACCGGCCAACCCCAACATGCAACTGGTGGATATAGCGGCGGTCGTCGAGGCAGTACGAGGGCGTGATGTACTTATGGTGGTCGACAACACCTATTGCACGCCGTACCTGCAGCGGCCGCTGGAGCTTGGGGCGGACCTGGTGGTGCATTCGGCGACCAAGTACCTCAGTGGCCATGGTGATATCACGGCGGGCCTGGTGGTGGGGCGTAAGGCGCTGGTCGACCGCATTCGCCTGGAGGGGCTGAAGGACATGACCGGGGCGGTGCTGTCGCCGCATGACGCGTCGCTGCTGATGCGCGGTATCAAGACCTTGGCCCTGCGCATGGACCGCCATTGCGCCAACGCCTTGCAGGTGGCGCAGTTCCTCGCGCGGCAGCCGCAGGTGGAACTTATTCACTACCCAGGTTTGCCGTCGTTCGCCCAATACGAACTGGCGCAGCGGCAGATGCGCTTGCCGGGTGGGATGATTGCCTTCGAGCTCAAGGGGGGGATCGACGCCGGGCGGCGCTTCATGAATGCGCTGCAGCTGTTTGCACGGGCGGTGAGCTTGGGTGATGCCGAATCGCTGGCGCAGCATCCGGCGAGCATGACGCATTCCAGTTACACGCCGCAGGAGCGGGCGCATCACGGCATATCGGAAGGATTGGTGCGGTTGTCGGTGGGGCTGGAGGATGTGGAAGACCTGCTGGCGGATGTCGAGCAGGCATTGCAGGCTTGCAAATAGGCAGCCTGTACCAGCCCACAAAAAAGGCCTCTTGCGAGGCCTTTTTCATGTTCAGCCGATCAACGCTTGAGCCCGTAGCTCTCGTCGAGCATGCCCGGCGAGTTCGGCGCTTTTGGCGCATAGTCGCGTGGCACTTCGGCGGTGTCTTTCGGCGGTGTCAGGCGGTCACGCGGGCCTTGCGGCGCTTCGGAATGCAGCGCAGCCAGCAGGCGCTGGCGGGTGACGTCGTCGAGGGCCAGGCTGTTGGCGCCTTCGGCCAGGTGATCCTGTACGTCCTGGTAGCTCTGGGTCAGTTTCTTGACCAGCATGGCGGTGCTGTTGAAGTGGGTGACCACTTCGTTCTGGTAGCTGTCGA
>Ga0207655_1001033_pt1 | contig 28089 bp, 25 predicted proteins | sample KBSM44metaG_FD_184398 | JGI IMG/M metagenome (GOLD analysis project Ga0207655, IMG submission 184398) | Miscanthus rhizosphere microbial communities from Kellogg Biological Station, Michigan, USA - KBS M4-4 metaG (SPAdes) (version 2) | ecosystem: Host-associated > Plants > Roots > Rhizosphere >... | reverse complement strand
AAAGCGTAGACGCTTCACGCGGGGCGCATTTTGAATTCTTTCGCAGGCCTTGGGAACTTTTTTGTTTATCGTGGTCTTGCCGTTCGTCGCTGAACCCTCGGGCGGCATGCTGGACTAATCTGAACAGCTGGACTGTATTGTCATCCATTTCGAAAGGGGAGCATCGGCTCATGCAACTGGGAATCGTCGGGCTGGGCCGCATGGGCGGCAACATCGCAAGGCGCCTGATGCGCGCCGGCCATCGCACCGTGGTACACGACCGCAACCGTGAAGCCATCACTGGGCTGGAGGGCGAGGGCGCCCAGGGCGCGCACGACCTCGGTGCACTGGTACAAAAGCTGAAAGCGCCGCGTGCCGTATGGGTGATGCTGCCGGCCGGCGAGCCCACCGAGCAAACCATCGCCCAATTGGCCGAGCTGCTGGAGCCGGGCGATGCGATCATCGACGGCGGCAACACCTTCTACAAGGACGACATGCGCCGCGCCGCAGAACTGGCCAAGCGCGGCCTGCATTACCTGGACGTCGGTACCTCCGGCGGCGTATGGGGCCTGGACCGTGGCTACTGCATGATGATCGGTGGCGAAAAGGACGTGTTCGAGCGCCTGGAGCCTTTGTTCAAGGCGCTGGCGCCAGGCGTGGGTGACATCCCGCGTACCCATGGCCGCAGCGGCGAGCACCAGCGGGCCGAACACGGCTATATCCACGCCGGCCCACCTGGCGCCGGGCACTACGTGAAAATGGTGCACAACGGTATCGAGTATGGCTTGATGCAGGCTTATGCCGAAGGCTTCGACCTGCTGCGCAGCAAAGGCGGCGACGAGCTGCCGGAAGACCAGCGCTTTGACCTGAACGTGGCCGAAATCGCCGAAGTGTGGCGGCGCGGCAGCGTGGTGACCTCGTGGCTGCTCGACCTTACCGCCGATGCGCTGGTGGCCGACCCGCAGCTGTCGCAGTTCAGTGGCTCGGTGTCCGACAGTGGCGAAGGCCGCTGGACCATCGACGCTGCGGTCGAGCAGGCGGTGCCGGTGCCGGTGTTGTCCAGCGCATTGTTCGCGCGCTTCCGCTCGCGCCAGCAGCAGGGTACTTATGGTGACAAGATTCTCTCGGCCATGCGCCTGGGCTTCGGTGGCCACGTCGAGAAGAAAGCCGAATGACCAAACAGACCATTCCCGCTGCACCCCCTTGTACCCTGTTCCTGTTCGGCGCCAATGGCGACCTGGTCAAGCGCCTGCTGATGCCGGCGCTGTATAACCTCAGCCGCGACGGCCTGCTAGACCGTAACCTGCGCATCGTCGGCGTCGACCACAACGCGGCCAGCGCCGCGGATTTCGCTGAGCGGCTGCAGGCGTTCATGCGCGAGCGTGACAAAGGCCGCGAGGGCGGCGACCAGTGCCTCGACGATAAGCTCTGGGCCCGCTTGGCCAAGCGCCTGGATTACCAGACAGGCGACTTCCTCGACCCGGCGACTTACCAAGCCATTGCCAAGCGCATCGAAAAGACCAGCCACGGCAACGCCATCTTCTACCTGGCCACGTCGCCGCGCTTCTTCCCCGAAGTGGCGCAGCGCCTCGGGCAGGCCGGCTTGCTTGACGAGTCTGCCGGCGGCTTTCGCCGAGTGGTGGTGGAAAAGCCCTTCGGCACCGACCTGGCCAGCGCCGAGGCGCTCAACGCTTGCCTGCTGAAGGTGATGGGCGAGCGGCAGATCTACCGCATCGACCATTATCTGGGCAAAGAAACGGTGCAGAACATTCTGGTCAGCCGCTTCTCCAACGGCCTGTTCGAATCGTTCTGGAACAACCACTACATCGACCATGTGCAGATCACCGCAGCAGAAACCGTCGGCGTCGAGACCCGTGGTGCGTTCTATGACAGCACCGGCGCCTTGCGTGACATGGTACCCAATCACCTGTTCCAGTTGCTGGCGATGGTGGCCATGGAGCCGCCGGCCGCGTTCGGCGCCGATGCGGTACGCGGTGAAAAGGCCAAAGTGGTCGGTGCCATCCGCCCATGGTCGGCAAAAATGGCCCTGAAGAACTCCGTGCGTGGCCAGTACAGTGCCGGCAAGCAGGGGCGCAAGCAACTGCCCGGTTACCGCCAGGAGGCCAACGTCGCGCCTGAGAGCCAGACCGAAACCTATGTGGCGCTGAAGGTGATGATCGACAATTGGCGCTGGGCCGGCGTGCCGTTCTACCTGCGCACCGGCAAGCGCATGAGCGTGCGCGACACCGAGATCGCCATTTGCTTCAAGCCCGCGCCGTATGCGCAGTTTCGCGAGTCGGAGCTGGAGCGGCCCAAGCCCAACTACCTGAAAATCCAGATCCAGCCCAACGAAGGCATGTGGTTCGACCTGCAGGCCAAGCGGCCCGGGCCGGAGCTGGTGATGGAGAATGTCGAGCTGGGCTTTGCCTACAAGGACTTCTTCAAGATGACCCCGGCGACCGGCTACGAGACGCTGATCTACGACTGCCTGACCGGTGACCAGACCCTGTTCCAGCGGGCCGACAACATCGAAAACGGCTGGCGAGCGGTGCAGCCGTTTCTCGATGCCTGGGCCCAGGGCGGCGATGTGCATGGCTACCCGGCCGGCGAAGATGGGCCCGAAGCGGGCAATGAATTGCTGGCGCGGGACAAGCGCGAGTGGCACCGGTTGGGGTAAGACTTTTGTAAATTCTGTGCCGGCCCTTTCGCGGCTAAAGCCGCTCCCACAGGGATACCACTTCCCTTAGGGCCGATGCGATACCTGTGGGAGCGGCTTTAGCCGCGAAAGGGCCGGCACAGGCGATCACACCAAGGAGACTTAATGCCCGCCCACATCGAAGACTACGCCCTGCTGGGCAACTGCCGCAGCGCCGCCCTGGTCAGCCGCGATGGCTCGCTCGACTGGCTGTGCCTGCCGCGCTTCGACGCTCCAGCGGTATTCGCTGCCCTGTTGGGCAACGAAGAAAATGGCCGCTGGCGCCTGTCTCCTTGCGACCCGATCGAACACAGCAGCCGCCAATACCTGGACGATACCTTGGTACTGGAAACCACCTGGGTGACGGCCACTGGCCGGGCCCGCGTGCTCGATTTCATGCCCCTGGGTGAGGTCAATTCGGTGGTACGCATCGTCGAAGGCCTGTCTGGCGAAACCAACTTCGAAATGGACCTGGTCATGCGCTTCGACTACGGTCGCAGCGTGCCTTGGGTCGAGCGGCTCGACCCACTGACCCTCAGCGCCGTGGCAGGCCCGGACCGGCTGATCCTGTGCAGCACCGTGCCCCCGCATGCCCGCGACCACCATACGGTTGCCCGCTTTCGCGTCGGCCCGGGCCAGCGCCACGTCTTCAGCCTGCGCCACCAACCCTCGCACTTGTCGGTGCAGCCCAACTGCGATGTCGAACAGGCCTTGGCCCAAACTGTCGACCAATGGCAGGCTTTCGCCGCCCGTTGCCCAGAGGTAGGCCCATACACTGCGCTGGTGCGCCGCTCGCTGCTCACCCTCAAGGCCATGACCTACGCCCCCACCGGCGGCATCGTCGCCGCCGTCACCACTTCGTTGCCCGAGCGTGTGGGCGGGGAGCGCAACTGGGACTACCGTTTCTGCTGGCTGCGCGACGCCACCATGACCCTGCTGGCCTTCATGAACCTCGGCTACTTCGACGAGGCCCAGGCCTGGCGTGAGTGGCTGCTGCGCTCGGTAGCCGGCAACCCCGAGCAGATGCAGATCATGTACGGCCTGGCCGGTGAGCGCGACCTGCAGGAGTACACCTTGCCGTGGCTGGCCGGTTACGAACATTCGCAACCCGTGCGAGTCGGCAATGCTGCCTCGCAGCAGATGCAATTGGACATCTATGGCGAACTGGCCGATGCCATGAGCCAGGCGATCAAAGGCGGCTTGCCGCGTCACCCACGCAGCGCCGCCATCTCCCGATTGATTCTGCCCTACGTCGAGCGCATCTGGCGTGAGCCGGACGAAGGCATCTGGGAGGTGCGTGGCGGCCGGCAGCAGTTTGTGCATTCCAAGGTGATGGCCTGGGTCGCCTTCGACCGTGCTGCGGGGCTGGCCGACACCACTGAAGAGGGCCGCGAGCGCGGGCAGCATTACCGCCAGGTGGCTGACGAGATTCACCGCGAAGTGTGCGAGAACGGCCTGGACGCCAGCGGCAAATACTTTGTCCAGGCTTATGGTTCAAGCGAAATGGACGCCAGCCTGTTGCAGATTGCCCTGACCGGCTTCCTGCCAGCAGATGACCCACGCTTTCTGCGCACGCTGGCACAGATAGAACAGCGGCTATTGAAAAACGGCCTGCTGCTGCGCTACGACAGCGACAGCTGCAGCGACGGCTTGACCCCGGGTGAGGGCACCTTCCTGGTGTGTTCGTTCTGGCTGGCCGATGTTTACGTGTTGCTGGGGCGCCAGCAAGAAGCGCAGGCCTTGTACGAACGCCTGACCGGCCTGTGCAACGACCTCGGCCTATTGGCCGAACAGTACGACCCGGCGGGCCAGCGCATGCTCGGCAACTTCCCCCAGGCGTTTAGCCATATTGGCATCATCAACACCGCCCTGAACCTGCACCGCGCACAGTGTCCGGTGCGAGACAGGGCACGTTGTGGATAGCGTCGTTACCATTGGTAAACAGTGTGTGACGCATTGCGTCACATATGATATTTTGCTTCGTGTGATGCATGGGGTCACACTTGGTTCGTCTCCCAAATGGACGCGGCGAGCTACCCATGATCATCAGTTTTCGGCACAAGGGACTGCGAGTTTTTCATGAAACGGGTAACACCCGAGGGATTCAGGCCCCTCACGCAAGGCGTTTAAAACGGCAACTCCAGTTCCTTGACCGCGCCATGGCTGCGCAGGATTTGAACGTACCAGGCTGGCAGTTGCATCCGCTCAAAGGAGCGTTATCGGATTTCTGGTCAGTCAGTGTTTCCGGTAACTGGAGGCTGACTTTTCGCTTCGTGGGTTCGGATGTCGAACTGGTCGATTACCTTGATTACCACTGAAAAGGAAAACTGATCATGCCTTTGCATAATCCGCCACATCCCGGTGAAACCCTGCGTGAAGATGTTCTGCCCGCGTTAGGTCTGACGGTGAAGGCGTTCGCGTCGCATCTTGGGTTCTCTCGCGAAGCACTGTCGCGGGTATTGCACGGCCGCGCGGCGATTTCTCCAGACCTGGCAATACGCCTGGAGATGGCGGGTATCAGCACCGCCCGCCTGTGGTTGGCCATTCAGGCTGATTACGATATCTGGCAGGCGCGTAACCGACAGCAACCTGTGATTACCCGGTTGTTTCAGGCCGCCTGATGTAAAAGTGTGAAACGACCGGAGTAGACTAGGCCAAACCCCTTCGGCACGGAGCACACATGGGCATTCGCGGTACGGATCGGCAGATCGACAACATCGAGTTCAATGTCAGCGACATCGCACGCAGCAAGGCCTTCTATGGCAGCGTGTTCGGCTGGGTCTTCGCCGACTACGGGCCAACATACACCGAGTTCAGCGACGGCCGCCTTACGGGTGGTTTCACCACGGGTGAGCCGGTGCGCCCGGGCGGGCCGTTGGTGATTTTGTACGCCGATGACCTTGACGCCACGCAGCAACGGGTCGAAGCGGCCGGGGCGAAAATCAGCCGGGCGACCTTTGCCTTTCCTGGCGGGCGGCGTTTTCATTTCATCGACCCGGACGGTTACGAACTGGCCGTGTGGACGGCCCAAGCCTGATGGCCAACCACAAGATCGAAATTCGACGACGCAACATCGAGAAAATCCTGCAGGCGGCGGAGAAGGTGTTCGCTGAGAAGGGCTACGGCGCCACCTCCATGGGCGATATCGCCGAGCAGGCGGAGCTGCCGCGCTCCAACCTGCATTATTACTTCAGCACCAAGGACGAGCTTTTCCGCGCGGTTTTGCAGGACCTGCTGGATGTGTGGAAGCAGGATGCACTGTGCTTCGAGAACTTCGACGACCCACGCGTGGTGCTGACCAGCTACATCCGGGCGAAGATGGGCCATTCGCGTTCGCGGCCGCTGGGCTCGAAGATCTGGGCCGAAGAGATGCTGCACGGGGCGCCGGTGCTGGGGGTGAACCTGGATGACAGCCTTGTGCCTTGGGCCAAGTTGAAAGAAGCCAAGATCCGCCGCTGGGTGGAGGAGGGGCGCATCCTGCCGGTGGAGCCGTCGGCGCTGTTGTACATGATCTGGGCCTCTACCCAGCACTATGCCGACTTTGGCTACCAGGTGCAGTTGCTCAACGGCGGCGAGGTGCTGTCGGACATGGCGTTCGAGAGTGCGGTGCAGACGGTGACCAGCGTGATCTTGCGGGGGATTGGGCTACAGCCGTGAACCGCTGTTGCGGGCTGGCTCGGTCCTTTGTGGGGGCGGCCTTGTGTCGCGAAAGGGCCGCTAAGCGGCCCCCGGATTTCTGCATCGTTGCGAAGATTGCTGGGGCCGCTCTGCGGCCCTTTCGCGACACAAGGCCGCTCCTACACGGGGGTAGTCGGTGCGGTAGCAGCTTGCTTCAACTGGCCTCGCGGTAGGGGTTGCGTGGGTCCTGCGTCCAGTTCAGGTATGGCTTGCCGGTATCCTGCGCCTCCATCTCGATGCAGTTTTCAACCGGGCAGGTGATTTGGCACAGGTTGCAGCCCACGCATTCCTCTTCGATCACGTTGTACGCATGGGTACCGTCAGCCTTGAGCGTGCTGGCAATCGCCTGGTGCGAGGTATCCTCACACGCAATGTGGCAGCGCCCACAGCCGATACAGGCCTCCTGGTCGATATGCGCCACCGACTTGTAGTTGATGTCCAGGTACTTCCAGTCGGTGGTGTGCCCTACCGCCTGGCCACGGAACGCCTCGATATTGGCGTGCCCATGCTGGTCCATCCAGCGTGCCAGGCCGTCCTTCATGTCCTCGACAATACGGAAACCATGCAGCATCGCCGCCGTGCAGACCTGCACGGCGCCACTGCCCAAGGCCATGAATTCCGCTGCATCACGCCAGTTGCCGATACCGCCGATGCCACAAATCGGCAAGCCACGGGTGTCTGGGTCGCGGGCGATTTCTGCCACCATGTTCAGGGCAATCGGCTTCACGGCCGAGCCGCAGTAACCGCCATGGGTGCTCTGGTCACCGACGATGGGGTGGGCCACCATGCGGTCCAGGTCGACGCTGGTGATGGAGTTGATGGTGTTGATCAACGACACCGCATCGGCCCCACCACGGTGGGCGGCGCGGGCCGACTGGCGGATGTCGGTGATGTTCGGCGTGAGCTTCACGATCACGGGCAACGCGCAGTAGGTTTTGCACCAGCGGGTGACCATTTCCACGTATTCCGGCACTTGGCCTACCGCCGCGCCCATGCCGCGCTCCGGCATGCCGTGCGGGCAGCCGAAGTTCAGCTCGATGCCATCAGCCCCGGTGGCTTCCACCAGCGGCAGGATGAATTTCCACGACTCCTCCACGCAGGGCACCATCAGCGAGACGATCAACGCCCGGTCGGGCCAGTCCTTCTTCACCTGGGTGATTTCGCGCAGGTTGATGTCCAGCGAGCGGTCGGTGATCAGCTCGATGTTGTTGATGCCTTGCACCATGCGGTTGGCGCCGTAGTGCGCCGAATAGCGCGACGACACGTTGACCGCCGCCGGGTCTTCCCCCAGTGTTTTCCAGACCACGCCGCCCCAGCCGGCCTCGAAGGCGCGGACCACGTTGTAGGCCTTGTCGGTTGGCGGTGCGGAGGCCAGCCAGAACGGGTTGGGTGCCTTGATGCCGGCGAATACGATAGACAAGTCGGCCATTTACGCTGCCTCCACGTTGAGCATGAGTTGGGCATGGATGGCTTCGGCGGCCAGCTTGCCGTGTTGCACCGCCTGGACGGTGAGGTCCTGGCCCAGCGCGGTGCAGTCGCCGCCTGCGTACACGCCCGGCAGGCTGGTTTGCATCGTTTCATCAACGCGGATACGTTCGCCGTCGCGGGCCAGTTGTGCGGCCACCGGGTCGCCAAGGCTGGCCTCGTCGAAGCGCTGGCCGATAGCTTTGAAGATGGCGTCGGCGGCCAACTCGAAGGTTTCGCCGGTGTCGCGCAGGCGGCCGTCCGCCAGTTCGGTGCGGGCAAAGCGCATGCCGCGCACCTTGCCGGCGTCATCGAGCAGCACAGCATCAGGGCGGGCCCAGGTGTGCAGGCGCACCTGGTTGGCCTTGGCGATGTCCTGCTCGTGGCCGGTGGCACCCATGTCGGCGTGGCCACGGCGGTACACCAGGTTGACGTCGCGGGCACCCAGGCGGCTCATTTGCACGGCCATGTCGATGGCGGTGTTGCCGGCACCGATCACCAGGCAGCGGTCGGCCAATGGCAGCTGGCTCAGGTCATCGGCCTGGCGCAACTCGCGGATGTATTCGGTGGCGGCGAGCACGCCGGGGGCTTCTTCATCGGGAAGCCCCAGCTGGCGCACGGCATTCAGGCCAAGGCCCAGGAACACTGCGTCGTACTGGTCGCGCAGTTCACCCAGGCTGAGGTTGCCGCCCAGGCGCTGGCCATGGCGAACTTCAATACCGCCAATGCCCAGCAGGAACTCCACTTCGCGCTGGGCGTAGTCATCCACCAGCTTGTAGCGGGCGATGCCGTACTCGTTGAGGCCGCCGGACTTGTCGCTGGCCTCGAACACCACCACGTCATGCCCGTGCATCGCCAGCCGGTGGGCGCAGGACAGCCCGGCAGGGCCGGCGCCAACCACGGCAATGCGCTTGCCAGTGGCGGGCGAGCGCTTGAACGGGTGTTCGCTGAATTGGGCGTTGTCCAGCGCGTAGCGCTGCAACTGGCCGATCAGCACCGGTGCGCATTCCTGGGCGTTGTTGCGCACGCAGGCTTGCTGGCAAAGTATTTCGGTGGGGCACACGCGGGCGCAGCTGCCGCCGAGGATGTTGGCCGAAAGAATGCGCTCGGCGGCGCCTTGCAGGTTTTCGTCGCTGATGCGGTGGATGAACGAGGGGATGTCGATGTCGCTGGGGCACGCGTTGACGCAGGGGGCGTCGTAGCAGTACAGGCAGCGTGCACTTTCGACGGCGGCCTGGCGGGCGGTGAGGGGTGGGGCCAGGTCGCTGAAGCGCTCGGCCAACTGGTCGGCGCCGGCCCGGGGGCGCGGCAAATGGTTCAGGGCGTCGATCACGGGTGTAGCCTCTCTATTTTTTATGGGGCAGGCGACAGGTAATGCGATGGGTTTTGGGGCCGCTGCGCAGCAGCCCCAATGGCTTAGCGCTGAACGGGCGTCGGCCGCTGCTGTTCGGCCCTGCGCCCCAGCACCTCATACACCGACGGATACGCCGGTCGTTCCACATACCGCCCTGCGCCGGCTTCGGCGCGCAGGTCGCCGTCGGCCCAGAGCACCTTGCCCTGGCTGATGGTGTGGCTGGGGATGCCGCGCACGGTGCGGCCTTCGAAGATGTTGAAGTCCACCCGCTGGTGGTGGGTTTGGGCGGAGATGGTGCGGGTGCCCTCTGGGTCCCACAACACCAGGTCGGCATCGGCACCCACGCGGATGGCGCCCTTGCGCGGGAACAGGTTGAAGATTTTCGCCGTGTTGGTGGAGGTGAGTGCGACGAACTCGTGCATCGACAGGCGCCCGCTGTTGACCCCGGCATCCCACAGCACCGCCATGCGGTCTTCGATACCGGCGGTGCCGTTGGGGATGCGGCTGAAGTCGTCGCGCCCCATGGCTTTCTGCTCGGCGCAGAAACAGCAGTGGTCGGTGGCGGTGGTGTGCAGGTTGCCCGATTGCAGGCCGCGCCACAGCGCCTCCTGATGCTCGCGTGGGCGGAACGGCGGGCTCATCACATAACCGGCGGCGGTGGCCCAGTCCGGGTCACGGTAAACGCTGTCGTCCAGTAGCAGGTGGCCAGGCAAGACTTCGCCGTAAACCGGCTGGCCCTTGGCGCGCGCATAGGTGATTTCATCCAGCGCTTCACGGCTGGAAATATGCACCACATACAGCGGTGTACCAATCGTTTCGGCAATGCGGATGGCGCGGCTGGCCGCTTCACCTTCCACTTGCGAAGGGCGCGAAAGGGGATGTGCCTCTGGCCCGGTCAGGCCCTGGGCCAGCAGCTTTTTCTGCAGGTGGTACACCAGCTCGCCGTTCTCGGCATGCACGGTGGGCACCGCGCCCAGTTGCAGGCAGCGCTCGAAGCTGGCCACCAGGGTGTCGTCGGCGGCCATGATCGCATTCTTGTAGGCCATGAAATGCTTGAAGCTGTTCACCCCATGCTGGGTCACCAGCTCGCCCATCTCTTCGGCCACCTGCTCGCTCCACCAGGTGATGGCGACGTGGAAGCCGTAGTCGCTGGCGCTTTTCTGCGCCCAGCCGCGCCAGGTGTGGAAGGCCTCAAGCAAGGATTGCTGCGGGTTGGGGATGACGAAGTCGATGATCGATGTGGTGCCGCCGGCCAGGCCCGCAGCGGTGCCGCTGAAGAAGTCCTCGCTGGCCACGGTGCCCATGAACGGCAACTGCATATGGGTGTGCGGGTCGATGCCGCCGGGCATCAGGTACTGGCCGCTGCCATCGAGAATCTCGCAGTCGGTGGGCGGTTCGAGGTTTTGCCCGATGGCGCGAATCAGGCCATCGGCACACAGGACATCGGCGGGGTAACTCTCTTCGTGGGTAACCACGGTGGCGCCACGGATCAACAGGGACATGCCGTTTTCCTCGCAGGCTGACCGGTCTTGGCCGGTTCTTGGAATTGTCTTGGGTGCAGGCAGGCAGGGCGGTTAATCCTGTCAGTCCTGACAAGATTCGAGGCTAGATGCTGATCTGGAAATCAGCAAGAAAATTTTCCCATTAAATTTGTGGTCTTTAACTATTTGATATTTAACATTTATTTTTTAATGACCTGCTGACTGCGGGGCTTTCAGAGGTTTTTGACTTACTTGACAAGATGGAATTCTGGTCAAGATTTCTAAGCACCAATGCGCGTGTGTACTCCGGCCATCGAATTAGCCCGATGAGCAAACAACTACAAGAAAATCTGGAGAAGGCCCCATGCAACAGAGCAGATCGGAAGTGGTCGAGCAAAATGGCCTGTTCGAGCTGTCCGAGGGTAGCGATGTCCTCGACAGCCCGCGCTACAACCACGACATCGCACCGACCAAGGTGCATCAGCGCACCTGGAACAAATGGCACATCACCGCCCTGTGGGTAGGCATGTCCATCTGCGTACCCACCTACACCTTGGGCGGCGTGCTCACCGCCTACTTTGGCCTCAGTGTCGGCGAAGCGTTGCTGGCAATCCTGCTGGCCAACGTGATCGTGCTGATACCGCTTACCCTCAACGCCTTCCCCGGTACCAAGTACGGCATACCGTTCCCGGTGTTGCTGCGCTCGTCGTTCGGCATCCTGGGCTCCAACGTACCGTGCCTGATTCGCGCGGTAGTCGCCTGTGGTTGGTTCGGTATCCAGACCCTGTTCGGCGGGCTGGCCATTCACCTGTTCCTCGGCTCGGTGTTCGACGGCTGGAAGGCCCTGGAGGGCACCGGTGAGGTGATTGGCTTCATGATTTTCTGGTGCCTGAACCTGTGGGTGGTACTGCGCGGCGCCGAGTCGATCAAGTGGCTGGAAACCCTCTCGGCACCGTTGCTGGTGGCGGTGGGCGTCGGCCTGCTGTTCTGGGCCTTGCCGCACATGTCGATGACCGAACTGCTGGCGCAGCCGCCCAAGCGCCCCGAAGGGGCGAGCGTGGTCAGCTACTTCTGCGCCGGGCTTACCGCCATGGTCGGCTTCTGGGCCACATTGTCGCTGAACATTCCCGATTTCAGCCGCTACGCCCGCAGCCAGAAGGACCAGATTCTTGGGCAGATCTTCGGCTTGCCGCTGACCATGTTCCTGTTCGCTTCGCTAGGTGTGGTGCTGACCGCCGCCTCGGCGTCGCTGGTGGGCGAAACGGTGTCCGACCCGGTCAGCCTGATCGGCAAGATCCACAGCCCGTTCTGGGTGGCCCTGGCCATGGCGCTGATCGTGATCGCCACGCTGTCGACGAACACGGCGGCGAACATCGTGTCGCCGACCAACGACTTCCAGAACATCGCCCCTCGGCTGATCGGGCGCAGCCGCGCGGTATGGCTGACTGGCTTCATCGGCCTGGTCTTGATGGGCCATGAGCTGCTGAAGAAGCTGGGGTTGATCGTCTCCGACCTGAGCCTTGAGAGCGTGTATTCCAACTGGCTGCTGGGCTATTCCAGCCTGCTGGGGCCGATTGCCGGGATCATGGTGGTGGACTACTTCCTGATCCGCCGGCAGCAGCTGGACCTGGCTGGGCTGTACCGCGACGACGTGTACCCGGCGTGGAACTGGGCCGGGTTTGCCGCCTTCGCCTTGCCGGTGGGGCTGACGGTGTTGGCAATTGGCAACAGCAGTTTCAGCTGGTTCTACGACTACGGCTGGTTTACCGGCTCGCTGCTGGGTGGGGCGCTGTACTACGTCTTCGCCGGCCTGGCGGCACGCAACCCAGTGGGAGCGGGCTTGCCCGCGAAGAGGCCCGCACCAACAACAAAAAAAGCCTGAAGGAGATACCCGTGACCCCCGTCAAAGAGATCCTGAAGACCACCGCCCAGCACGTCGACAGCAACCGGCTGTGGCAATCGCTGATGGACCTGGCGCGCCTCGGTGCCACCGCCAAGGGCGGCGTCTGCCGCCTGGCCTTGACCGACCTCGACCGCCAGGCTCGAGACCTGTTCGTGCAGTGGAGCGAGGCCGCTGGTTGCACGGTCAGTATCGACGCGGTCGGCAACATCTTCGCCCGCCGCCCTGGGCGTAACCCCAAGCTGCCACCGGTGATGACCGGCAGCCATATCGACACCCAACCCACCGGCGGCAAGTTCGATGGCTGCTTCGGGGTGATGGCCGGGCTGGAGGTGATCCGCACCCTCAACGACCTGGGCGTGGAAACCGAAGCACCGCTGGAAGTGGTGGTGTGGACCAACGAGGAGGGTTCACGTTTTGCGCCCTGCATGATGGGTTCAGGCGTGTTCGCCGGCAAGTTCACCCTTGCGGACACCCTGGCCAAGCGCGATGCCCAGGGTGTCAGCGTTGGCGAAGCGTTGAACGCCATCGGCTACGCTGGCCCGCGTGCGGTACTGGGCCATCCGGTGGGGGCCTATTTCGAAGCGCATATCGAGCAGGGGCCGATTCTGGAGGACCAGGCCAAGACCATCGGCGTGGTCCTTGGCGCCCTGGGCCAGAAGTGGTTCGACCTGACCCTGCGCGGCGTCGAAGCCCACGCCGGCCCAACGCCCATGCACCTGCGCAAGGACGCCCTGGTAGGCGCTGCCGCCGTGGTGGAGGCGGTCAACCGCACCGCCCTTGGCCACCAACCGCATGCCTGTGGCACGGTAGGTTGTCTGCAGGCGTACCCAGGGTCGCGTAACGTGATCCCGGGCGAAGTGCGCATGACGCTGGACTTCCGTCACCTCGAAGGCGAGCAGCTGAATGCGATGATTGCCGAGGTACGCGCGGTAATCGAAGCGACCTGCGCCAAGCATGGCCTGAGCCATGAGCTGGTGCCCACGGCCGACTTCCCGGCGCTGTACTTTGACAAAGGCTGCGTCGATGCCGTGCGCGAATCGGCCAAGGCCTTGGGCCTGCCGCTCATGGACATCGTCAGCGGTGCGGGGCATGACGCGATCTTCCTGGCCGAGCTGGGGCCGGCGGGGATGATCTTCGTGCCGTGCGAAAACGGCATCAGCCATAACGAGATCGAGAACGCCACGCCTGGTGACCTGGCAGCGGGATGTGCGGTGTTGCTGCGGGCGATGCTGGCGGCGTCGGAGGCGATTGCCAGCGGGCGGTTGGCGGCATAGCACCTCGGGCGAACGTCTCTACTGGGCGCGCGCTGTTGATACAGGCTGTCTGAGGTCTGCCAGCAGCGCCTCAATCTGTCGCCTACCTTGCACATGCACCACCGGCACCTGCGGCCCGACAGCCTGGCGCATCGCCTCGATCCCAGGCCGATAGCCCCGATCGAATGTCCACACAAACTTGAGAAACTCCAGAAACGCCCGGTCCAGCCGCTCGCTGCAACCAGCAGGCAGGTCCGGGCGTGGCTTGTTCAGCACACTGCGCAGGATCACCCTTTTCAGGCACGTCAGCCGTGGCGTATCCAGCCAGATGACCAGGTCGGCCCGGGGCAAGCGCAGGTCGAATGTGCGGCGAGCATAGTTGCCCTCACATACCCAGGTTTCCCCGGCAACCGCTTCGCGCACGCGGGCGCGGAACGTCTTGGCATCTGCCTCCACCCAACCGGCCTCCCAGAACAGCGTGTCGAGGTGCACCACGGGCGCCCCCAACCGTGCGCCAATCTGCCGGGCCAGGGTGGATTTACCACTGCCGGCGTTGCCCAGTATCACGATGCGTTGCATGGCCAAGTCCTTTTGGAAAAAACCGGCCATGCTAAATCATCCGACCGGCTCAAGACAGCCATCACGGCCAAGGTGATAGCGCTGCAGGTCCTGCGCCAGGGTCAGCTGCCCGCTGTAATGGGCGAGGGCCTCGTCGCGCACGTTGTCGATGTTGGGGCTACGCCTTGGGTCGCTTTGGTAACGGGCGCTGAAATGCGTCAGTACCAGGTTGCGCACACCAGCGCCCTCGGCAAAGCGCGCCACTGCAGCGGCGGTGCTGTGGCCGAACGTGACCCCGGTGCGTTCGACCACCGCCTGGGTGAACGTGGCCTCATGCACCAGTACGTCCGCACCCTTGGCGACGTCGGCCAGCAGCTCGGGGTTGTCGTTGTCCCCGCACACGATCACCCGCCGTGGCGGGCGTGACGGGCGCAGGTAGTCGTGACCGTCCAGCAACTGCCCGTCGTGCTGCACCGTCAGGCCTTTGGCCAGTTCGCCCCACAGCGGGCCACGGGGGATACCTTCGGCTTGCAGCCGCTGGGTGTCCAGGCGGGGTTCGGGGTTGAGTTCAGTGAACACGAAGCCCACGCTGGGCACCCGGTGCGACAGTTGCACGGTGGTCACCTGCAGGGCCTCGTTGCGCCATTCGGCCAGTTCCTCCACGGCCAACAAGCGCAGTTCGAATGGCAGGAACGTGTCGCTGGCCACCAGGCCCTGGCGTACCCAGTCGTGCAGCGCGACGGGCAGAATCAGCTCCAGCGGCTGGGTGCGCCCGCTCATGCCAGCGCTGGCCAGCAGGCCGGGCAGGCCAAAGCAATGGTCGCCATGCACGTGGGTGATGAAGATTGCACGCAGGTCGCGGATCGACAGTGGCGTATGCAACAGCCGGTGCTGGGTGCCTTCGCCGCAATCGACCAGGTACCAGTGGCTGCCGTTGGTTTCGATCACGGCCGTGGCGCTGACATTGCGTGCCTTGGTCGGCACCCCGGCGGAGGTGCCGAGGAACAGCAGGTCCATGGTTCAGGTTCCCTTTTTCAGCTCAACAGCGACAGGTCGCGCAGCAGGGCCTGCAGCCCTTGTGGCACCAGCGGGCCAATGCGTGCGAAGTCGGCGCTGTCGCACCAGCGCGCACGGAACGGGCTGCTGTCGGACTCCTGGCCGTCAAGCCAGTCTTGCTGGTACAGGCTGGCATCATCGAAGCGCGCGTCATACACCTGCACGATCTCATGCCCTGGCTTGTCGGCATAGGTGAACAGGCTTTCCAGGGTGCCGAGCAGTTTTACCGCGCTGATCGGCTGGCCCAGCTCCTCGGTGATTTCCCGGGCGATGGCGTCTCGGCCCAGCTCACCGAACTCGATACCGCCACCCAGCGGGCGGCACAGGGTCTGCCCACTGGACGGGTCGTCGAACACGTTGACGAGGATCTTGCCCTGATGGTGGAACACGCACAGGGCAAGAAAGCGGATGCGCGGTGTTGGCAGCGGTTGGGGCGTCACGGGCTCGTTCCTTCGAGGCGATAAAGGGCGCAGACCATAGCCCGATTGCCGCCTGCCGTCGACGGCCTGCTAGTCGCCCTGGCGCCAGATGAGCTTGCTGGTGTCATAGCCTTGCTCGCGAGCGATCGTCAACAGTTGCTCGCGCTGTTGGTCGGTGACCGCCGGCGTGCGCGAAAGCAACCACAGGTACTCACGGTTGGGGTGCCCGACCAGCGCCACGCGGTAGTCCTTGTCGTGGTACAGCACCCAGTACTCGCCCTTGGTCAGGCCCGGTGCCAGGCGGCTGAACCAGTTGTCGAAGCGTACCCACAGCTTGTCGGTGCTGCCCGGTTGCTGGGCCTCGGCGATGCCCTTGGCTTCATTCCATTGGCCGTCCTTTTCCTTGCAGCGGTTGGTCACGTCGATGCGGCCATCGGTACGCAGGCCATAGTGCGCCTCGGACTGCACGCAGTTGCGCTGGAAAAACATGGGCAGCCGTGCCAGTTCGTACCAGGTGCCCTGATAGCGTTGCAGGTCCACCTGCTGGGTGCGCGGCGGTGCCGGGTGATCGTTGCCAGCGCAGCCGAGCAGGGCCAGGGTCATGCAGGAAAGCAGCAGCGTGGTACGTAGCGCCATGGTGAACCTCCTTGAGGCGGATGGGGGCTTACCTGTGTTTCGATGCGGGCGCGGGGCAAAAGTTGTACGCGTTTACCTTTATTCGAATGAGCCGGTCTGCACTTGACCTGCGCGCACGTAGCGGGCGATGACCACGCCCTTGGGTGAGACCACCCAGTGCTGCAGGGTGAAAGCCGCCGCTGCCGCATCATTGCCGAACAGGCGTTTACCGTGGCCTAGCAGCAAGGGGTGGATCAACAATTGCAGTTCATCGACCAGGTCGGCCGCCAGCAGTTGCTGCACAAGGTCGGCGCTGCCCTGGGTCAGCAGGTTGGCGCCGTCTTGCTGTTTAAGTGCGCTTACCGCTGTGGCTACGTCCCCGCCAAGCGGGTGGCTGTTGTGCCACTCGAGGGTAGCAGGGGTGTGGGTGGCTACGTGCTTGGGTACGCTGTTGAACAGGTTGGCGATGGAGAAGTCTTGCGAGTCGTCTTTTATTTTTGGCCAGTAGCCAGCAAAGATGTCATACGTGCGCCGGCCGAGCAGCAACTCGAAGGGCTGGCTGAACAATGCCTGCATGGCCTGGCCGAAGACTTCTTCGGCGTAGGGCACGATCCAGCCACCGTAACTGAAACCGCCGCTGGTGTCCTCTTGCGGGCCACCGGGGGCTTGCATGACGCCGTCGAGGCTGATGAAGGCGGCTACGATGAGTTTGCGCATGGGGACTCTCCGGTTGGCAGCCTGGGGGTGGCGGCCTTCATGGGTAGTCGAATGGCAAAAGGCAAAATCGACAGGGTTGACCTGTGCCGGCCCCTTTCACGGGCTCACCCGCGAAAGGGCCGTTACAAACTCACAGCCAGTAGGTCACTGCCCACCATCCCAGCCCACCCATCACTACGGTATAGGGCAACGCCATCCACACCATCCGGCCATACGACAGCCGGATCAACGGCGCAATCGCCGAGGTCAGCAGAAACAGAAACGCCGCCTGCCCGTTAGGCGTCGCCACGCTGGGCAGGTTGGTGCCGGTGTTGATCGCCACCGCCAGCGTTTCGAAATGCTCGCGGCTCATGCCGCCATTGAGAAATGCCTGTTTCACTTCGGTGATATAGATAGTGGCGACGAACACGTTGTCGCTTATCGCCGACAGCAAACCGTTGGCCAGGTACAGCATGCCCGGTTGCTGCTCGGTCGGCAGAGTCAGCACCCAGCTGATCAAGGGGCTGAACAGTTGCTGCTGGTGAATTACCGCGACCACGGCGAAAAACACCACCAGCAGCGAAGTGAACGGCATGGCGTCCTGGAAGGCACGGCCCAGGCGGTGTTCGTCGGTGATACCGGTAAAGGCCGTGATCAGCACGATCACCATCAGGCCAATCAGGCCGACCTCGGCCACATGCAGCCCCAGGCAGATGATCAGGATCAGCGCAGCGAGCCCTTGCACCCACAGTGCGATGCGTTGCGCCTGAGTGCGCGCGGCGTCGTCTTCGGCCGCATAGGCGGCCAGCACCTGGCGTACCGGCTCGGGCATCAACGTGCCATAGCCGAACAGGCGCAGCTTTTCCAGCAGCACGCAGGTCAGCAGGCCGGCACCCAGCACCGGCAGCGACACGGGGGCCACCTTGAAGAAGAAATCGGCGAAGTGCCAACCCATTTCGTGGCCGATCAGCAGGTTCTGCGGCTCGCCCACCAACGTGCAAACCCCGCCCAGGGCGGTGCCCACCGCGCCATGCATCAGCAGGCTGCGCAGGAAGGCGCGGAACTGGTCGAGGTCTTCGCGGTGCAGCTGGGCGACCTGCTGGTCGCTGTCCAGTGCACTGTCTTCACGCGGATTGGCCCCGGACGCGACGCGGTGGTACACCGCATAGAAGCCGACGGCGGCGCTGATGATTACCGCCGTCACGGTCAGCGCATCGAGAAACGCCGAAAGAAACGCCGACAGCACGCAGAATAGCAGCGACAGGATTGCCTTCGAGCGCACCCCAAGCAGGATGCGCGAGAACAGGAACAGCAGCAGCTCCTTCATGAAGTGAATGCCGGCCACCATGAACATGAGCAGCAGAATCACCGGGAAGTTGTGTTGCAGTTCCTCGTACAACGCCTGTGGTGTGGTCATTTGCAGCAGCAGGGCTTCGACCAGCAACAGGCCGCCGGGCATCAACGGGTAGCACTTCAGCGCCATGCCCAAGGTGAAGATGAACTCGAGCACCAGTGCCCAGCCGGCCGCAACCGGGCCTACGGTTACCAGCAGCAGCGGGTTGAGCACCAGGAACAGGCAGATAATCGCCTTGTACCAAAGCGGCGACTGGCCCAGAAAGCCATGGGCGAGGGCGCCGGTCAGGGAGCGTGACATGAATATGTATCCTTATAATTCGGCGATGGCGCACGGTGCCGTATCAGCACGACTTAGGCAAGTCGTGCAGTCCCGCTTTTGGCACAAGTGCGGTCATCGGGCTGGGTTAACATCCGGGCCATGAACCTTTCACCCGCAGGAGTGCCGCCCGTGACCGAGTACAGTGCATTCAAGGTCGAACTGACCGACAACATCGCCCACGTTCAGATCAACCGCCCGGAAAAGGTCAACGCGATGAACGCGGCCTTCTGGGATGAGATCGTCGAAATCTTCCAGTGGATCGACGACACCGATGCCGTGCGCGCCGTGGTAGTCAGCGGTGCCGGCAAGCACTTCTCTGCCGGTATCGACCTGATGATGCTGGCGTCCCTGGCCGGGCAGATGGGCAAGGACGTGGGCCGCAATGCGCGTTTCCTGCGCAAGACCATCCAGCGCCTGCAGGCCTCGTTCACTGCCGTGGACAAGTGCCGCAAGCCAGTACTGGCCGCCGTGCAGGGCTATTGCATCGGCGGCGCTATCGACCTTGTCTCGGCCTGCGACATGCGTTACTGCAGCGTTGATGCGCAGTTTTCGATCAAGGAAATCGACATGGGCATGGCGGCCGATGTCGGTACACTGCAACGTTTGCCACGTATCATCGGCGACGGCATGATGCGTGAGCTGGCCTTCACCGGGCGCAATGTGGCGGCCGACGAGGCGCTGCGCATAGGCCTGGTCAACCGGGTTTATGATGATCAGGCCGCACTGATGGACGGTGTCTTTGCCATCGCCCGCGAAATTGCCGCAAAATCGCCAATCGCCGTGGCCGGCACCAAGGAAATGCTCAGCTACATGCGTGACCATCGCATCGACGATGGCCTGGACTACATCGCCACCTGGAACGCCGCGATGCTGCAATCCGAAGACTTGCGCGTGGCCGTGGCGGCGCACATGAGCAAACAAAAACCGACGTTCGCCGACTGATCGGGCCGGGGGACGCGCAGTAAAGGAACCCCCCGACATGTCAGCACGCTGGACTACCGCAGTACTCGACCCGCAAATCACCGGTGGGCTGGCCGTGGCCCGCAGCCCGGACGGGTTTCTGGTGGACGCCAACGGCGCGCTGTTCCCCCGCGACTGGCTCAAGCGCCAGGACCTCGATGTGCTGTGCGAGCACGGCATCGGCCATTTTGACGGCCAGCCGGTGTTCCTGCTGGAACTGCGCAGCGCCACCGATGTACCCGGCTGCAGCTGGCGCGGCCTTCGCGCCTTCATGCTCGAAGGCGACTTCGACACCTACAAGGTGCTGGGCTACGCCGCGCAAATCGGCACCTGGGCCCGCGAGCACCGCTTCTGCGGCAGCTGCGGCCAGGCCATGACACAAATTCGCTGGGAGCGGGCAATGTATTGCCAGCCCTGCGACCTGCGCAGCTACCCGCGCATCTCGCCGAGCATGATCGTTTTGGTGACCCGTGGCGATGAAATCCTGCTGGCGCGTTCGCCACGCTTCGTCACCGGGGTGTACAGCACCTTGGCAGGTTTTGCAGAGCCGGGTGAATCGGCCGAGGACTGCCTGGTGCGTGAAGTGCGAGAAGAAGTGGCGGTTGAGGTGCAGAATATTCAGTACGTCGGCAGCCAGTGCTGGCCGTTCCCGCATTCGATGATGCTCGGCTTCCATGCTGAGTACGCTGGTGGCGATATCGTCATGCAACCGGACGAGATCGAGGACGCCCAGTGGTTCAGCGTCCACGACCTGCCGCCGCTGCCGGCCGGGCGCTCCATTGCCCGGTATCTGATCGACCTCTACGTGGCGCGCCGCTTAGGCCTGCCCGAACCAGTGCTGCCACGCTAGGCGAACGGTCAACGCCAATACCACGGTGATGAACACAGGGCGGATGAATTTGCTGCCGCCACTGATCGCCGTGCGTGCGCCGAAGAAGGCGCCGACCATCACCGACAGGCCCATGCACAGGCCGACGATGTAGTCCACCTGCCCGGAAATGATGAACACCGTCAGCGCCGCGATGTTGCTGACGAAGTTCATGCTGCGCGCCACGCCGCTGGCGCGGACCAGGTCGATGGGGTACAGCAGCAGGGTGCTGACCGTCCAGAACGCCCCGGTACCCGGGCCGGCCACGCCGTCGTAGAAGCCCAGGGTGAAGCCTTGCGGCACTTGCCACTTCTTCTTGATGGGGGCATCGGCATCCAGCGGCGCCTTGGGCGTGCCACCGAACAGCAGGTAGATGCCACAGGCGAAGACGATGACCGGCAGCATCTTGTTCAGCCATTCGGCGGGCATGTAGTGGGCGATGACCGCGCCGAGCAGTGCCCCGATCAAGGTGGCGAACAAGGCAGGGCGCCACTGCGCCGGGTGGAAGAGTTTGCGCTTGTAGTAGGTGAAACCGGCGGTAGCCGAGCCGAAGGTGGAGCTGAGCTTGTTGGTGCCCAGTACCAGGTGCGGCGGCATGCCGGCGGTGAGCAGGGCCGGGGTGGTGAGCAGGCCGCCGCCACCGGCGATAGCATCGATGAAACCGGCGACGAAGGCGACCAGGGCCAGTATCAGCAGAGTTAGGGGTTCTACGGTGAGTTCGAAGGGCATGGGTTTTGACAGGCAGAGAGGCAAGGGGCGGCAAAGAGCCGCACTAGAAGGGGGACATGGTAATCCTCGGGTGAATGTGTTGCCAGTGCCGGCCTCTTCGCGGGTAAGCCCGCGAAGAGGCCGGTGTAGACGCAACTACATCAACTACGGATAAATGCCAGTAAATCCGCGTTGATCACATCGGCATGGGTAGTCGGCATGCCATGCGGGTAGCCCTTGTAGATTTTCAGCGTGCCATTGGGCAGTAACTTGGCCGACAGCACCCCGGCGTTTTCATACGGCACGATCTGGTCATCGTCGCCATGCATCACCAGCACAGGCTGCTCGATACCCTTCAGGTCCTCCGTGAAGTCGGTCTGGGAAAATGCCACGATGCCGTCGTAATGGGCCTTGGCGCTACCGATCATGCCCTGGCGCCACCAGTTGCCGATGATACCTTCGCTGGCTTCGACACCGGGGCGGTTGTAGCCGTAGAACGGCCCGGCTGGAACATCCCGGTAGAACTGCGCCCGGTTGCTGGCCACCTGGGCCTGGAAACCGTCGAACACCGCCTTGGGCAGGCCGCCTGGGTTGCCGGGCGTTTGCACCATCAGTGGCGGTACGGCAGCGATCAGCACGGCTTTGGCCACCTTGTCTTCCGGGTGTCGGGCTATGTAACGCACCACCTCGCCACCCCCGGTCGAGTGGCCGACATGCACAGCGCCCTGAGTGCCCAGGTGGGCGACCACGGCGGCCACATCGTCGGCGTAGTGGTCCATGTCGTGCCCGTCCCATACCTGGCTGGAGCGGCCATGGCCACGCCGGTCGTGGGCGACCACGCGGTAACCTTGGGCGAGGAAGAACAGCATTTGCGCGTCCCAGTCATCGGCACTGAGCGGCCAGCCATGGTGGAAGTGGATGACCGGGGCATCGCGCGGGCCCCAGTCCTTGTAGAAAATCTGTACGCCATCCTTCGTGGTCACATAGCTCACGGTCGGGTCTCCTGTGTGCAGGCACCTAAGGGAGCTATTGAGAATAGGAGAGATTTCAGCGTAGCAAGCGCCCGGCCGTCTTCAGACGCGATCGCGCATTCTGTACCAGGCCTTGGCGGCAGCTTCCAGTGGTGCTGCCAGCAGATCGCCGCCGGGGAACCGGCCGTTGTCGATCCCTTGGTACAGCGTCAGCAGGTCGTCGTCACCGAGGATGGCGTCGCTCACGGCCCGTGCTGCAGCCAGGGTCGGCAGCACGCCGTGGCCGGAGAAGCCCTGCAGCCAGTAGCGCTGGCCTTCGCGGCCGACGTCCGGGGTGCGCTGGATGCTGCAGTCGATATGGCCGCCCCAGGCATAGTCGATGGCTACCCCGGCCAGTTGCGGGAACACCCGCTCCAGGTAGGGGCGGGTGGCGCTGGCGACGTCCTTGGGAATGCCCCCCAGATAAGTGCAGCCACCGCCGAACAGCAGCCGGTGGTCTGGGGTGAGGCGGAAGTAGTCGGGCACGAACTGGTTGTCGATCACGCAGCTGTTGCGCGGCAGCAGCGAACGGGCCAAGTCGGCGTCCAGCGGCGCGGTAGCTACCTGGTAGGAGCCAACGGGCAACAGGCGCCTCGACAGACCACGATCGAGGCGGTCGATGTAGGCGTTGCAGGCCAGCACCAACACCTGGGCGCGTACTTCGCCGTGGTCGGTACGGGCGACAAAGCCGTCGCCAGCCTGGTGGTAACTGAGCACCTGGCTTTGCTCGTAGATGCGCCCGCCAGCAGCCTCGAGGGTGCTGGCCAGGCCTTGCGCCAGTTTCAGCGGGTTGAGGTGTGCCCCTTTGGCGTCGTACAGCGCGGCCTGGTAGCGCGGGCTGTCGACCCATTGCGGCAGCTCGTCACGGCCGATCAGGCGCAGGGCGTCGTAGCCCCACTTGTGTTCGGCCTCGTGCAGGGCTTCTTCAAGTATTTTCACTCGGCGCGGCATGACAGCAGTCCACAGGCTGCCCAGCCGGTAGTCGATATCGAAGCCGTGGCGCTGGGGCAGTTCGCGCATTTCGTCGGCGGCCCAGCACATGCTGGCCCACAACCGTTGGGTACGTTCGATGCCCAGGGCTTTTTCCAGCGGCGGCATGTCGCACGACCAACCCAACAGCGCCTGGCCCCCGTTGCGCCCGGAGGCAGCCCAGGCAACCCGGCTGGCTTCCAGCAATGTGACGCGCTTGCCGGCCTGAGTCAGGCGCAGGGCAGTGTGCAGGCCGCTGAAGCCGGCGCCGATGATGAGTACGTCGGTGTCGTGGGTGCCTTGCAGGGTAGGGCGTAATGGGATGTTGGCGGGGTAGGTCTGGGCGTAGTAGCTGGCGACGTGCTGAGCGGACTGTTTGAACATGCCGGGCTTCCATGAAATTTATTGTGGTTATTTTCATGAAAACTTAGCATGTAAATTTCATGGTGCCAATGTGACGGTCAGGTTGAAGCCTTTTTCCGAGGCTGCCGCGGCTTGCTGGCGGTAGCCTTGCTTCCAGCCGCTTTGCTTTTTCCGCCACCGCGACGCTTCTTTTTCCAGGGAGGCGCCGCCCCGGCCGCCGGCCCGCTGATTGTCATGCGCATGCCACTGCACCGCTCGACCAGCTTGCCCATCCACGTTGATTGCCTGGCGACGAACTCTTCCAGGGTCATCTCGCCGCTTTGCACCATGTCCAGCGCCTGCTCCCAGATTGCCGTGGTGCCTGGGTCGGCAATGGCGCGCGGCACGGCGTCGATCAGGCTGAAGGCTGCTGGCGTGGCCGCCAATGCCTTGCCGTTCTTCACCAGGTAACCACGGTCGAGCAGGCCCTGGATAATACTGGCGCGGGTGGCCTCGGTGCCGATGCCGGTGGTTTCCTTGAGCTTCTGTTTCAGTCGTGGATCGTCCACCAGCTTGGCCACGTTCTTCATCGCCTTGATCAGGTCGCCTTCGGTGAACGGCTTGGGCGGCTGGGTCCACAGGTCTTTCAGCTGCAGGCCATGCACTGTGCAGTCCTGGCCTTCGCACAGCGCTGGCAGCACCTGGGCCGGTGGGGCTTCGCGACCCTTGGCTGGCGTCAGCGCTTCGGGCAGGGCACGGCGCCAACCCGGTTCGACAATTTGCTTGCCCACCGCGCGCAGGGCATGGCCAGCGCAGTCGAAGTCGGCCTGGGTACGATCGTACTCATGGTTGGGCAGGAACTGCGCCAGGTAACGGGCGCGGATCAGGGTATACACCGCCTTGTGCTTGGCCGGCAGGCGCGACGGGTCACTGGCGGCGGCAGTGGGGATTATGCCGTGGTGGGCGCTGACCTTGGCGTCGTTCCAGGCCCGTGAGCGGCGTTGCGGCTCGAGGTAGGGTTGCAGCGGCGTGAGGCTGGCATCGGCTCGCTGCAGTGCAGCGAGGATCGCGGGTGCCTCGGCATGCTGGCTTTGCGGCAAGTAGCCGCAATCGCTGCGCGGGTAGGTGATCAGTTTGTGGGTTTCGTACAGGGCCTGGGCAATGTCGAGGGTTTCCTGGGCGCCCAGGCCGAATTTTTTCGAGCACAGCTCCTGCAGGGTGCCGAGGTCGAAGGGCAGCGGCGCGGCTTCGCGGACGCGCTCGGTGGCTACCTTGACGGCCCGGGCAGTGGCGGCATTGCCGATGTCGGTGGCGGCCTGTTGTGCCAGGTCCTGCTTCAGGCAGCGACCCTGGTCGTCGCAGGCGTCTTCGGGGGCGCGCCATTGGGCATTGAAGCGCTGAGCGGCGTGTTCCAGTTGCACCTCGATGGCCCAGAACGGCACCGGCACGAAATCGGCGATGCTGCGGTCGCGGTCGACCACCAGGCGCAAGGTAGGTGTTTGTACCCGGCCCACCGGCAGCACGCCCTGGTAGCCGGATTGGCGGCCCAGCAGGGTGAACAGCCGGCTCATGTTCATGCCGATCAGCCAGTCGGCGCGCGAGCGACCTAGCGCCGAATGGTACAGGTTGAACGTTTCATGGCCCGGCAGCAGGCGCGCCAAGGCCTTGCGGATGGAGGCGTCATCCAGCGCCGACAGCCACAGGCGCTGCACCGGGCCACGGTAGCGGCAATGCTCGACCAGCTCGCGGGCGATCATTTCGCCTTCGCGGTCGGCGTCGGTGGCGATCACCAGCTCCCGTGCTTCGCCGAGCAGGCGCTTGACCGCCTTGAACTGGCTGGCAGTCTTGGGCTTGACCAGCATCTTCCACTTGTCGGGAATGATCGGCAGGTCGGCCAGGTTCCAGCGCTTGTAGCGTTCGTCATAGCTGTCGGGCGGGGCGGTTTCCAGCAGGTGGCCGATGCACCAGGTGACGCAGACGTCGGTGCCTTGCCAGCAGCCGTCGCCTTTGCGGTTGGCGCCGAGCACTTTGGCGATGTCTTTTGCCTGGGAGGGTTTTTCGCAGAGGAACAGGCGCATGGCCGGGGACGCTTTATCGGGGCTGATAGGCCCTAGGATGCGCAAGCAGGGGCGCGGAGGCAAGTTTTATCTGGATGGATGTACAGGTTTTTTGTCAGCAAGGATATACATGACGTGTACCGGCCTCTTCGCAGGCTTGCCCGCGAAGAGGCCGGTACACGTCATGAATCAGACGCGCGAGTCGCGCACCATGTCCACATGCGGGATGCCGGCTTCGAGAAACTCTTCGCTGACTACGCGAAAGCCCAACCGCTCGTAGAACGGTGTGGCGTGTACCTGGGCGCTGAGCATCTGCTGCTTCAGGTCGCGGTTCTGCGCTTCGTCGATAACCGCATTCATCAGCGCGTCACCCACCTTCAGCCCGCGCCAGTCCTTCAGCACCGATACCCGGCCAATGGTGCCGTCAGGCAGCAGGCGGGCAGTACCGATCGGGTAGTCGCCTTCCTGGGCCAGGAAGTGCGCTGCGGTCGGGTCATCCGAGTCCCACTCCAGCTCTGGTGGCACGTGCTGCTCGGCAATGAACACCGCTTCCCGGATACGGCGAATGTCGGCGTTGTCTTTCTGCCAGTCGGCGAGGCGAACGCTGATCTTATTCATTGGCGAATCCCAGACTTCCCTGTTTGACCAACTGCTGTACCAGCATAAGGCCATCTTCGTCTTGCAGCCAGTCTGCCAGGTTGTCGATGTGCAGGGCGTCGGCCGCGCATACCAGCTTCAGCAGCTCGCGCAATTTGCCCGGCAGTGGGCAGCTGCGGCCGCTGGCGAACAGCAACAGGTCGTCTTCGAATTCCGACCAGGCCAGGCGTGCGCTCGGGTTGCGGATCAGGATGGCGCCTTGTTCAAGGGCGTCGATCAGCTCTTCCTCGCTCAGCTCTTCGCCGACGATCTGCTCCGGGTAGCGCGGCTCGGTCATGAATTGGCCGAACCAGGTCAGCAACAGGTCCTTGTCGCCCATGTGCTTGTCGAGCAGCGCCTTGAGGCGGTCGAGCGCGTCGTGCTGGATCTGGTGCGGGTCGCTGGCTGGCTGGGCGTCAGCGTCGCTGTAGCGCTCTTCGTCGGGCAGGAACTGGCCCAGGAAGTCGGTGAAGTGGGTCAGCACTTCGGCGGCGCTAGGTGCGCGGAAGCCTACCGAGTAGGTCAGGCAGTCGTCCACGGCCACGCCGTAGTGGGCCAGGCGCGGTGGCAGGTAGAGCATGTCGCCGGGTTCCAGGGTCCACTCTTCGCTCTGCTCGAACTCGGCCAGGATACGCAGGTCGGCGTGCTCCAGCAGCGGGCTGTCGCTGCTGCACATCTGGCCGATCTTCCAGTTGCGCTGGCCGTGGCCCTGCAGCAGGAACACGTCGTAGTTGTCGAAGTGCGGGCCGACGCTGCCACCGGGGGCGGCGAAGCTGATCATCACGTCATCAATGCGCCAGCTGGGCAGGAAGCGGAAGTTTTCCAGTAGCTCGGCCACTTCCGGGACGAACTGGTCCACGGCCTGTACCAGCAGGGTCCAGTCCTTTTCCGGCAGCTCGGCGAAGGTGTCTTCGTTGAACGGGCCGCGACGCAGTTCCCATGGGTGGGCGCCGTGCTCCAGCACGATGCGCGACTCGACTTCGTCTTCAAGGGCCAGGCCGGCCAGTTCGTCGGGGTCGATGGGGCTGATGAAGTCCGGGAAGGCCTGGCGCACCAGCAGCGGCTTCTTCTGCCAGTAGTCGCGCATGAATTCGCGGGCCGAGATGCCGCCGAGCAGCTGCAGTGGAGTATCAGGATTCATGTTCAACCTATTGAAAAAACGTAATTTTCGTCCGGGAATAAAAACGCCCGGCCAGGCCGGGCGTTGTACGCGACGGTCAGCTTAGATGCGTTTGGCCTGGGCTGCCGCGTTACCGATGTAGGTAGCGGGGGTCAGCAGCTTGAGCTCGGCCTTGGCGTCGGCTGGCATGTCCAGGCCGTCGATGAAGGTCAGCAGCGCTTCAGGGGTGATGCCCTTGCCACGGGTCAGCTCTTTGAGCTTCTCGTAGGGGTTTTCGATGTTGAAGCGGCGCATCACGGTCTGGATCGGCTCGGCCAACACTTCCCAGCAGGCGTCCAGGTCGGCGGCGATGCGGGCTTCGTTGACTTCCAGCTTGCCGATGCCCTTCAGGCTGGCTTCATAGGCGATGACGCTGTGGGCAAAGCCCACGCCCAGGTTGCGCAGCACGGTGGAGTCGGTCAGGTCACGCTGCCAGCGCGAGATCGGCAGCTTGCTGGCCAGGTGCTGGAACAGCGCGTTGGCGATACCCAGGTTGCCTTCGGAGTTTTCGAAGTCGATCGGGTTGACCTTGTGCGGCATGGTCGACGAGCCGA
>Ga0207655_1001031_pt1 | contig 28108 bp, 25 predicted proteins | sample KBSM44metaG_FD_184398 | JGI IMG/M metagenome (GOLD analysis project Ga0207655, IMG submission 184398) | Miscanthus rhizosphere microbial communities from Kellogg Biological Station, Michigan, USA - KBS M4-4 metaG (SPAdes) (version 2) | ecosystem: Host-associated > Plants > Roots > Rhizosphere >... | reverse complement strand
CGCGCACCGCGCCGCCGACTACGTAACTCTGCATAATCTCAGTCCGGCATTTCCGCGTCGTGCTTGGGCGCCATTTCGGTTTCCGCCATCGCCTCGTCGATCCAGCGCGCCACGGCGGGATGCGACAGTACGCGCTGGCAGTAAGCGTCCAGCGCCGGCGCCAGCGCCACGCCGTAGGTGCGGAAGCGGCACACCACCGGTGCGTAGTAAGCGTCGGCAATCGAGAAATCGCCGAACAGGAACTGGTGATGGCCGAAGCGCGACAGGCACTCTTCCCAGATCTCGCTGATGCGGCCAATGTCGGCCTGGGTGCCCGGCGTGCGGCCCTTGCCCGGATAGCTGGCGCGGATGTTCATCGACATCGAGTTGCGCAAGTCGCTGAAGCCGGCGTGCATCTCGGCGCACACCGAGCGCGCCATCGCGCGCGCCGCAACGTCCTGCGGCCACAGATGCAGTTCGGGGAACTGCTCGGCGAGGTATTCGCAAATCGCCAGGCTGTCCCAGATGGTCATCTCATCGCCAGCCAGCAGCACCGGCACGCGGCCTGAAGCCGAGTAGCTGCAGATGCGGTTGGCCGTGTCGTCCTGGTCCAGCAGCACGCGCACTTCCTGGAACGGAATGCCGAAAGCGGTCATCGTCACCCACGGCCGCATCGACCACGACGAGTAGTTCTTGTTGCCGATAACGAGGGTCAGGCCAGGCGAGCGCGCGGCAGCCAGGGTTTGCGACAGGCTTGGATCAAGTTGGGTAGTCTGCATGATACATATCCATTAAAAGGGATCAGCGCGGGACGAAGCTGGTTTCCTGTTCCTCGGCTTCGGTATAACCTTTCGGCGCCACGTTGCCCAGGCGCGCCTTCAGCGATTGCGGCCGCCCTTCAAACAGCGCCGCGTAGTAAGCGGAATTCGACATCACGTTCTTGACGTAGGTGCGGGTCTCGACGTACGGAATCGATTCGATGAACACCGTGCTGTCCATCGGTTTGGTCAGCGTGGCGCGCCAGGTACGCAGGCGTCCCGGCCCGGCGTTGTAGGCGGCGGTGGCCAGCACCTGCGAGCCGTCCATATTCCCCAGCACCATGTTCAGGTAGTTCGTGCCGAGCAGGATGTTGGTGCGCACGTCGCTCAGCATGTCCTGCGCGAAGTCGGCCAGGCCGATTTTCTTGGCGATCCAGCGGCCGGTGGAAGGCATCACCTGCATCAGGCCCGAGGCGCCGGCGTGCGATTGCGCATCCATGATGAAGCGCGACTCTTGCCGTATCAGGCCATACACCCAGGCCTTGTCGAGACCCAGCGTTTGCGTGGCGGGGTGCATCACATCGTTGTGCGGCGACGGGAAGCGCTGCGTGTAGTCGACCTGGATGCGGGTGCGTTCCGAGGTGTTGACCATGCGGTCGAGGATATTGTTCTGGCGCGCGAATTCGGCGGCGGCCAGGTGTTCGCGTTCATTCAGGCCGCGCAGGCCCCAGTTCCATTCGCGCGTGCCTTCGAAGCGCAAGCGCATGCTGAAGAATTTCAGCGCGCGCTGGAAGTTCGGGTTGGCAGCCATCGGCGCGATTTCCGCTGGCGAGAGCGGTGCGCCTGGCGGCGGGATGGTAATCAGCTTGCCGGTTTCTTCCAGCGCCAGCTGGCCGTAGTAGTTCGACTGATCGGAGATGCTGCGGAATAGCTGCAGCGCTTCGCCAGTCGGCTGGCTGGTGACGCCCTCGCGCGCCATCAGCGCGCGGCCCAGCCAGTAGATCCAGGTCGGCTCGCTGCGCAGCGAAGGCGGCATGGCGCGGATGGTGCTCTCCACCGTTTTCCAGTCGCCGTTGCGCAGCGCGATGCGCGCTTTCCACTGCGCCTGGTCGATCGACAGCGGCGCGCCGTTGGAGCGCTTCCAGTAGTCAGTGGTTTCAGGCGCCAGCGTGTACGACGATGCCAGCGCGATCGCAGCCCATGCCTGCTGCTGCTCCTGTGCCGTCATTTTCGGCGTGGCCTTGTTCAGCGCCAGCGTCGCCAGCTTGATGCTGGTCTTGGCCAGGCGGCCCAGCGCGACGATGTAGATCTGGTGTTCGACTTTGCTCGTGCCCATGCCTTTGGCTACCGCCACGGTAGGCAAATCAACCGCTTGTACGGCTTTCTTTTCCGGGCCGTCCAGCAGCGCGACGATGCGGCGTGCCTGGCCGGTGGCGTTGTACTCGCCGGACAGGCGCAATTGCGCATACAGGTCTTCGGTGTTGAACTGGCCGTTCTGGAACAGCGTGGCGATCAAATCGGCGCACGGCTGGCCGTAGCCGTTGGGCGCGGTCAGCAAGGCGCGCGCTTCGTCGGCGACCTTCAGGCCCCTCAGCGCGCGCGAAGTCAGCGCGTAGCATTTGACCTGGGTATCGTCGTTGAGGACGAACAGCGGGTACTGCTCGTCGAACGTGATCCAGTCGCGCTTACGGCCGAGTTCCAGCAGCCAGTCGTTGCGCAGGCGGTCGACAATGGCCTGGCCTTCGTAGCGCTTGAAGAAATCGCGGATTTCGGACGGCGCCGCATCCTTCAGGCGCGGTTTCAGCCGATAATAATCAACGTAGGACGGAATGGAGTAATTGGTCAGGCGCGCGGCGTAGAACTCCGCTTTGGACGCATCGTCCTGGCGTACAGCGTCACGCAGCAGCAGGAAGGCATCGTCTTCCCGGCGGCTATCGGCATCATCGGCGTGGGCAAACGAGGTTAAGGCTACGACGAGGGCGCCGGCTATCCATTTCGAAGCAGAAATCAATGTGCAACTCTCTTAAGACTTGAATCAATTATGACCAGCACTCCAAGAATACCACGCAGCGACGCTGAATCACCAGTCCGCAAGGCCGATTTAAGGAAGCAGCTGCTGGCCGCACGCCGCACGATCGACGCCGCCACCCGCGCGGCGTGGGACCGTACCATCGGCGAACAGGTGGTGGCATGGTGGAAGGCCGCGCAGCCGGCGGCGCTGGGCGTGTACTGGCCGCTGCGCGATGAGCCGGATCTGCACCCGGCTTACGCCGAACTGGCGCGGCTCGGGGCACGGCTGCTGCTGCCGGTGGTGGTGCAAAAGGATGCGGCGCTGGAGTTTGCCGAGTGGCGCATCGGCGAGGAGATGGTGAAGGATGCGATGGGCGTGGCCGTGCCGGCTGACCTGCGCTTGCAGGCCGCGTATCCGCCGGCGCTGCTGGTGCCCTGCCTGGGCTTTAATCCGCAGGGATACCGTCTTGGATATGGCGGCGGTTTCTATGACCGCACCTTGGCGCGTCACGAACCGCGCCCGCAAACACTGGGCATTGCTTATCAGTGCTTGCAGGTGCAGTTCGACAGCGATGGGCATGATGTGGCGTTGGACCGCATCATCACCGAGGCTTAGTTACACCAGGCGTTGCCACAGCGCGGTGGTCGCCGCTGCCTGGTTCATGCTGTAGAAGTGCAGGCCGGGCGCGCCGCCTTTGAGCAGGCGTTCGCACAAGCCGCTCACCACGTCGAGGCCAAAGGCCTTGATCGATGCGCTGTCGTCGCCGAAGCTGGCCAGCTTGAGCCGCACCCAGCGCGGGATCTCGGCGCCGCACATGTCCGAGAAGCGCATCAGCTGCGTGTAGTTCGTGATCGGCATGATGCCCGGCACGATAGGCAAGTTGATGCCCAGCTTCTGCGTTTGCTCGATGAACTGGAAGTACGCATCGGCGTTGTAGAAGTACTGGGTGATGGCCGAATTGGCGCCAGCTTTCACCTTGCGCTCGAACGCCAGCAGGTCGTCCTGCGGCGAACGGGCTTGCGGGTGCACTTCCGGATAGGCCGCCACTTCGATGTGGAACCAGTCGCCGGTCTCCTGGCGGATGAATTCCACCAGCTCATTCGCATAACGGAACTCGCCGGCCGCGCCGTAGCCGCTCGGCAGGTCGCCGCGCAGCGCGACGATGCGCTTGATGTTGTGCGATTTGAACTCGCCGAGGATCTCACGGATCGACTCGCGCGTGCCGCCCACGCAGGACAGGTGCGGCGCCGCGTCTTCGCCGGCGGCGAGGATCTCGACCACGGTGTCCAGCGTGCCGCGCTGCGTGGTGCCGCCGGCGCCGAAGGTTACGGAAAAATATTTCGGTTTGAGTTCGGACAGCTTGGCGCGCGTTGCGCGCAGCTTCTCCGCACCTTCCGCCGTTTTCGGCGGGAAGAATTCGATACTGAAGTTAGGATTGTCCATCTGGGGTCTTCAAGAGTAAGGTCGACAAAGCCCAGGAAATCACGCTGTACAGGATCGCGCCGCCGATGGCCGACATGAAGCTGTCGACGTGGAAGCCATCCACCCATTGCGCCACCAGCCAGAACATGAAGCCGTTGACGATGAAGATGAACAGCCCCAGTGACAGCAGGGTGACCGGGAGGGTCAGCAACAGCAGCACGGGGCGGATCAGCGTATTGACCAGGCCAAGTATGAGCGCCGCGACGAGGGCTGCACCGATGCTTGTGACATCGACGGAATGCATGAGGTAAGGCACTGCCAGCAAGGCAGCCGCATTGATTATCCAGGTAAGGACCAGACGCATAGGAAGTTCTCGCTGCAAAAAAACGGGGCCGATGATTTAGCATAGGCCCCGCTTTTAGTGGTGATTAATAACGGTAGTGGTCAGGCTTGTACGGACCTTCTTGCGTCACGCCGATGTAGGCCGCTTGTTCAGGGGTCAGCACGGTCAGCTGCGCGTTCAGCTTCTTCAGCTGCAGGCGCGCCACTTTTTCGTCCAGGTGCTTCGGCAGCACGTACACGCCGACCGGATACTTGTCGGTGTTGGCGAACAGTTCGATTTGCGCGATGGTCTGGTTGGCAAACGACGACGACATCACGTACGACGGGTGGCCGGTGCCGCAGCCCAGGTTCACCAGGCGGCCTTCGGCCAGCAGGATGATGCGCTTACCGTTCGGGAAGATCACGTGATCCACTTGCGGCTTGATGTTCTCCCAGGTGTACTTCTTCAGCGCGGCGACGTCGATCTCGTTGTCGAAGTGGCCGATGTTGCAGACGATGGCCTGGTCCTTCATCTTGAGCATGTGCTCTTCGGTCAGGATGTGGTAGTTGCCGGTGCAGGTGACGAAGATGTCGCCGTGTTCGGCGGCGTAGTCCATGGTCACCACGCGGTAGCCTTCCATTGCGGCTTGCAGGGCGCAGATCGGATCGATCTCGGTCACCCACACTTGCGCCGACAGGGCGCGCATCGCCTGGGCCGAGCCCTTGCCGACGTCACCGTAGCCGGCGATCACGGCGATCTTACCGGCGATCATGACGTCGGTGGCGCGCTTGATGCCGTCCACCAGCGATTCGCGGCAGCCGTACAGGTTGTCGAATTTCGATTTGGTGACCGAGTCGTTGACGTTAATCGCCGGGAAGGCCAGCTTGCCTTCTTTGTGCATCTGGTACAGACGGTGCACGCCGGTGGTGGTTTCTTCGGTCACGCCCAGGATGTGCGGCAGACGCTTGGAGTACCACGACGGGTCTTTGGCCAGGTGGGCCTTGATGGCGTTGAACAGGCAGATTTCTTCTTCCGAACCTGGGTTGGCCAGCACCGAGATATCTTTTTCAGCGCGCGCGCCGAGGTGCAGCAGCAGGGTGGCGTCGCCGCCGTCGTCCAGGATCATGTTCGAGTACACCGCGTTGCCGGCGGCGTCGTTCGGCCATTCGAAGATGCGGTGGGTGTAGTCCCAGTATTCGTCCAGGGTTTCGCCTTTGATCGCGAACACCGGGGTGCCGTTGGCGGCGATGGCGGCGGCGGCGTGGTCCTGGGTCGAGTAGATATTGCACGAGGCCCAGCGCACTTGCGCGCCCAGCGCTTCCAGCGTCTGGATCAGCACTGCGGTCTGGATGGTCATGTGCAGCGAACCGGTGATGCGCGCGCCCTTCAGCGGCTGGGCCGCGGCGAATTCTTCGCGGATGGCCATCAGGCCAGGCATTTCGGTTTCGGCAATCTTGATTTCTTTGTTACCCCACGGCGCCAGCGAGATATCGGCAACCAGGTAGTCTTGAGCGGTTTTGAGTACGGCGTTCATCACGCCCTCCTTTCATGTGTTGAAAAAAGTAACGTGAGCGCGGTTGGGGATCTCCGAGCCTGGCGAATCAAGTCCGTCGCAGCGCTCCTCGGAACGCGCATTTTAGCATCGTTAAGTTCGGATGGCGACAAATTCCGCCCGCCCAACCCCATCCCGCCACCGCCAGCACGGCCTAAATGACAACGCCCCGGAATCCGGGGCGTTGGTGTTTTTAACTACGGCGGAGCTTGATTACTTCAGGCCGGCGGCGGCGCGCAGGATGGCGGCTTTGTCGGTGCGTTCCCAAGTGAACTCTGGTTCTTCGCGGCCGAAGTGGCCGTACGCTGCGGTCTTGGCGTAGATCGGACGCAGCAGGTCCAGCATCTGCACGATGCCTTTCGGACGCAGGTCGAAGTGCTCTTGCACCAGCTGGGCGATTTTCTCGTCCGGGATCACGCCGGTGCCTTCGGTGTAGACGGTGATGTTGATCGGACGCGCCACGCCGATCGCGTACGACACCTGCACCTGGCACTGGCGCGCCAGGCCGGCCGCCACCACGTTCTTGGCCACGTAGCGCGCCGCGTACGCTGCCGAACGATCAACTTTCGACGGGTCCTTGCCCGAGAACGCGCCGCCGCCGTGCGGCGAGGCGCCGCCATAGGTGTCGACGATGATCTTGCGGCCGGTCAGGCCGCAGTCGCCCTGCGGACCGCCGATGACGAAGCGGCCGGTCGGGTTGACCAGGTATTTGGTGTCCTGCAGCCATTCCTTCGGCAGCACCGGCTTGATAATTTCTTCGATGACGGCTTCTTCGATCTGCTTGTGCAGCATTTCCGGCGCGTGCTGGGTCGACAGCACCACGGTGTCCACCGCCACCGGGCGGCCGTTCACGTAGCGCAGGGTGACTTGCGATTTGGCGTCCGGACGCAGCCACGGCAGGCGGCCATCCTTGCGCAGCTGCGACTGGCGTTCGACCAGGCGGTGCGCGTAGTGGATGGCGGCCGGCATCAGCTCGGCGGTCTCGTCGCAGGCGTAGCCGAACATCAGGCCCTGGTCGCCGGCACCTTGGTCAAGGTCGATACCGGCGCCTTCATCCACGCCCTGCGCGATGTCCGGCGACTGCTTGTCGTAAGCGACCAGCACGGCGCAACCACGGTAGTCGATGCCGTAGTCGGTATTGTCGTAACCGATGCGCTTGATGGTTTCGCGCGCAACTTGAATATAATCAACGTTGGCGTGGGTGGTGATTTCACCAGCCAGCACCACCAGACCGGTATTGCACAGGGTTTCGGCGGCAACACGGGCTTTCGGGTCCTGGGCCAGAATCGCGTCCAGAATGGCGTCGGAAATCTGGTCAGCTACCTTGTCTGGGTGACCTTCCGAGACGGATTCAGAGGTGAAAAGATAGTCATTTGACATCGCAAGCTCCTGATATGGTTTGAAAATACGGTCGCATACCAACACGGCTTGCGACGCTTTAGCGACATTTATATCCCGCGACGCAAGTTGTCATTAACTCAGCGGCTACTGCTTAACGTGGTATTTTACGCTTTTTTGAAAAAACTTGCTTCCAACACAGGCTGAGCCCCCTCCATGCTGGTACCGATTTTCCGTTTTCTTTCGATTTTCCCCCTGCCCTTGCTGCACGCCGCCGGCGCCGCGCTGGGCTGGATGGTCTACTGGGCCTCGCCCTCCTACCGCCGCCGCATGCGCGACAACATGCGCCAGGCCGGCGTCGCCCAGCACCTGCACGCGGCCGTGGCCGAAGCCGGCAAGAGCATGTTCGAACTGCCGTTCATCTGGTGCGCCGATCCGGCCCGCGTGTCGCGCCACGCCACCCTGGAAAACTGGGAACTGGTGCAGACCGAACTGGACGCCGGGCGCGGCATCGTGTTCATGACGCCGCACCTGGGCTGCTTTGAAATCGTGGCCCAGGAAATCGCCCTGCGCACCGAACTGATGGTGATGTACCGCCCGCCGAAAAAAGAAGCGCTGAAGCCGCTGATCGAAGGCGCGCGCGCGCGCAAGAATCTGCTGCTGGCGCCGGCCAATATGTCGGGCGTGCGCATGCTGGCCAAGTTCCTCAAGAAGGGCCAGCCGGTCGGCGTGCTGCCCGACCAGGTACCGCAGGAGGGCGAAGGCGTGTGGGCCACCTTCTTCGGCCGCAATGCCTACACCATGACTTTGCCGGCCAAGCTGGCCCTGCTCGGCGACGCCACCATCATCATCACCTACGCCGAACGCCTGCCGGGCGGACGCGGCTATGTGGTACGCTTCGTGCCCTTCGACGGAACGCTGGACGGCGACAGTGCCGCCCAGGCGCAGGCCATCAATCACGCGATGGAGCGCCTGATCGTCCGCAGCCCGTCGCAATATTACTGGAGCTATAACCGCTACAAGGTGCCGCACGGCGTGGAAGCGCCCGCGGCGGCCCAAGCGAAGGATCACGCATGAAACTGTTGTTGGGAATGATGTGGCTGCTGCACTGGCTGCCGTTGCCGCTGCTGGGCCGCTTCGGCGAAGCCGTCGGCAGCTTGTTGTTTGTGGTGATGCGCCCGCGCCGCCACATTGCACTGACCAATCTGCGCCTGTGCCTGCCGGAACTGAGCGAGGCCGAGCGCGTCGATATCGCGCGCCGCCATTTCCAGGCCTACTCGCGCAGCGTGTTTGAACGTGCAGTGCTGTGGTGGGCGCCGGAGTCGCGCCTGAAGCGCCTGATCACCATCGATCCCGATGGCGTCATCCCGGTGGCGGCCATGACGGACAAGCCGACCATCCTGCTGTGCCCGCACTTCGTTTGCCTCGACGTGGCCGGCGCCTCGATCGCGATGGAAGCCAGTGCATCCTCGATGTACGTGACGCAGAAAAATGCCGCCTTCGACCAGGTGCTGCGCGCCGGCCGCGCGCGCTTCAAGCCGGTCAAGCTGTTCACACGCCAGGACGGCATCAAGCCGATTTTGCGCGCGCTGCGCGACAAGCTGCCCTACTTCATGCTGCCGGACATGGATTTCGGCGAGAAGGATGCCGAGTTCGTGCCGTTCTTCGGCGTCCAGGCCGCCACGCTGACGGCCACCGCCCGCATCGCCGCCACCACCGGTGCGCAAGTGATGCCGGTGATTGCCACCTTCCTGCCCAATTACCAGGGATGGCGTGTGAAATTCTACCCGGTGTGGGACAATTACCCGGGTGAGGACATGGTGGCCGCCACCCGCCGCATGAACGAGTTCATCGAAGAACGTGTGCGAGAGGCGCCGGCCGAATATTTCTGGACCCACAAACGCTTCAAGACGCGCCCGAATGGCGAGCCTTCGCTGTACAGCAAACACTAAACGCCCATGAAACTGAAATTCACCAAAATGCACGGCGCCGGCAATGACTTCGTTGTGATCGACGGCGTCAACCAGCACATCGATTTCACGCCAGCGCAATGGAAGCTGCTAGGCGACCGCCGCTTCGGCGTCGGCGCCGACCAGATCCTCCTGGTGGAAAAGCCAAGCGAAGACGGCTGCGATTTCCGCTACCGCATCTTCAACGCCGACGGCGGCGAGGTGGAACAGTGCGGCAACGGTTCGCGCGCGTTCGTGAAATTCGTGTCGGAAAAAGGCCTGACCGACAAGCGCAGTATCAGCGTGCAGACCAAGGCCGGCGTGATCGCGCCGCGCCTGGAAGCGGACGGCAGCATTACGGTCGACATGGGCGCGCCCATCCTTGAGCCGGGCCGTGTGCCGTTCGATGCCGAAGGTCTGCAAGGGGAACCACAAGGCCGCGACACGCTGTGGCCACTGGTGCTGGAACTGGGCGGCGCGCGCGAGAGCGTGCTGGTGTCGGCTGTGTCGATGGGCAACCCGCACGCAGTGCAGGTGGTCGATGACGTCGACACCGCGCCGGTCGAGCTGACCGGGCCGCTGATCGAGCATCACGTGCGCTTCCCCAACCGCGTCAACGCCGGCTTCATGCAGATCATCAACCGCCAGCACGTGAAGCTGCGCGTGTTCGAGCGCGGCGTCGGCGAAACGCTGGCTTGCGGCACCGGCGCCTGCGCGGCCGCCGTGGCCGGCATCCGCCGCGGCCTGCTGGACAGCCCGGTGCGCATCGATGCGCGCGGCGGCCAGCTGTCGATCGCGTGGGCAGGCGAAGGCCAGCCGGTCTACCTGACCGGCCCGGCCGTTACCGTGTTTGAAGGCGAGATCGAGATTTAAACGCGAGATTTAGGCGGCCAGCAAGTCGCCGTCCGCGCCAGCTGTGGTCAACCAGGTCTTGAGCCGGTACAGGCGCTGGCGGTAATTGCCTTCCAGACCGTCCGGCCCGCTGTCGATGGACTCGAACAGGCGCACGATGCGGTCCAGCGCCTGCCGCTCGCGCGCCGTGCGCAGCAGCACCAGCCGGCGCTTGCTGCGGCCGTAGCTGGCGCGGATATCGACCACCAGGCAATGGCCCTGGTCGGCCGCCTTCACATCCAGCAGCAGGGCTTCCGCCCGGCTCAGGCCGAACAGCGCGGCCAGTTCCAGCCGCGCCGCCAGCAAGGGCTGGCTTTCCAGCAGCTCCCGCGTCAGGCAGGTGACGATGCTGGTCATCCAGCTGGCTTCCTTGGGCGCCGCCACCACCCGCATCAACGCCGCCTCCGCTTCCGCGCAGCCTTGCGCAGCGGCCTTCTGCAGCCAGTAGACGGCGCGCACGTCGCTCTGTTCGTCGGTGCGGCGATTGCGCCAGGCGTACATGCCGCATTCGAGCTGGGCGCCGCGATGGCCCATCTCGGCAGCGCGCTCGAGGTAGGTTTGCGCCTCGGCCACGCTGCGCTGCGAAAATTCCGGCTTCAGGTAGATGCGCGACAGGGCAAACCATGCTTCCGCCAGGCCCTGCTCGCCCGCCAGCGTCAGCCAGCGGATGGCGCGCTTGAAGTTGACGGCGGCAATGCCGCTGCTCTGGCGCTTGCCGTCGCCATCCATGCGCGCAAACCACAAGCCCAGCGCCAGCTGGGCGTTGCGGTCGCCGCCGCAGGCCGCCAGTTCGCGGCACTGCTGCAGCTCGGCATCGGTTTCGGACGGCGCCAGCAGCTCGGCGCAGCGCGCCAGCAACAGCAATTGCTGCGGGCAGGGCTGCCAGTCGCCGCTGCGCGCCGCTTCGGCATCGGGCGGCGCGGCGGCCAGCAGGCGGCGCAGCAGCGGCCGCGCCTGTTCAAGGAACTGGCTGTGGTCCTGCTGCCACAGCGCATCCAGCCGTGCGTACTCTTGTGGGGTAATGATGTTGTCGGCATGCCACGCCGGCGCCGGACCGCGCGGCGGCGCGGCGCGCAGCGCGCGCGTGGCGCTTGCCGGCGCTGCGGCCGGCTGCGCCAGCGGCGGCTGTTGCACCAGCTGCGCCAGCACCAGCCCGGCCTGCTCGATGCCGGCCTCGGAGGCGCGCTGGTACCAGCGCAGCACCTCGGGCAGGCAGTACGCCGCAATCTCGGATGGAATATGGTGGCCGATCAGGCGCCACGCTTCGTCCCGCCCTTGCTGGGCGGCGCGGCACAGCCAGTGCAACGCGGTGGGCATGTTGAGCGGCAAGCCGGCGCCGCCGAACAAGTACAGCTTGCCCAGCGCCAGCTGGCAGTCCGCGTCTCCCGCGCGGGCGCCCCGTATGATCCCTAACTCTTCCCGATTAGCCATCGTCTCTGTGTTATGTGCGGACCGTTATGTCTTCCAGTGTAACGTGCCATCTGCGCCACACACTAGACAATATGCGCGCCGCTTTGATCTGGCACAAGCGCCTCCCCCCACCCTCGCCTGTACGCTAGAGCTGTTTTGATTCCCGAATGAAAGCAAATCACGCTGAAAACGGGAGAAATGACGTGGCTGACAAGCGTTTCAAAAATACAACAAGAAGCCGGCGTTCTGCGGCTTTCGACCAAAACAAGCCGTCACAATCGACCATTCCAGCGCAATTGCACCGACGAGCAATTAAGGTACTTAGCAACCGGCGGTCACGCAGCGGTGGGGATGAGAACTACACTTATAAAGGATCACACATGAAGAAATCTTTGTTGGCTCTGGCACTCATGGGGGCGTTTTCCATCGCCCAGGCGCAATCGTCCGTCACCATTTACGGTACCCTGGACGCGGGTGTTTCACGGCGCACGGATACCGACGTGACCGCCGTCGGCAAACGCGACAACAACAAGCTCGGCTTCCGCGGCGTGGAAGACCTGGGCAGCGGCCTGAAGGCCCTGTTCCAGCTGGAAATCCGCTATGAGCCCGATACCGGCGTGATCGAAAATACCGTGCGTCCGCTGTTCCAGGGCCAGAGCCGGGTCGGCCTGCAGGGCGACTTCGGTACCGTGCGTCTGGGCCGCGGCCTGACCGCCTTCCAGGAAACCAGCACCTTCTATGAACCATGGTCGGGCATGCCAGCAGTGGCCGGCTACCAGACCGACCTGCAAGTGGCCGGCTACACCTCCGACCCGATGAGCGTGGCCGGCAACTCGCTGAACCGCTTCTCCAACGCCGTGTTCTACAACTCGCCCGTGATTGGCGGCGTGTTCCAGCTGAACGTGACCGTGGCCACCAAGGAAGCCAACAACAACCCGGTGATCATCGGCCGCGGCACCGCCGCCGCGCCGCAGTTCCCGGCCAACAGCATGGCGCCGGTGAATCCGTACTCGGTCAGCGCCACCCTCGGCCAGGGTCCGTACTCGGTCTACGCCGCGTACGAGCGCAACGCGGTGTCGACCAAGCTGTGGTCGGTCGGCGCCTACTTCAAGCCGATTCCGGACCTGAAACTGATGGGCTCCTACCAACACCAGGACCAGGACTACAGCGCGCCGATCAACCCGGACACCAAAGCCTGGCTGGTGGGCCTGAATTACACCGTCGGCCTCGGCCTGGTGCGCGCCGGCTACGGCCAGAAGACCCCGGACAACGTGCTGAACAGCCCGACCATCGCCAAGACCAAACAGTTCTCGCTCGGCTACGACTACAACCTGTCGCCGCGCACCTATCTGTACATCGACGGCGTGCGCAAGAAGCTGACCCCGGCGGCCACCTTCAATTTCTACAGCGTCGGCATCCACCACAACTTCTAAGCCACGCAGTCGTCCAGAACTGCCAGCGTGAGTTGGGGAATGACGGGCATGGGTCCACCATGCCCGTTTTTTTTCGTTTAAAATTGCACACCAACCCTGCAAAGCTAAACTACCTCGATGACCGCCCCACTGGATTCCACCCTCGTCGCACAATTCCTGACCGACAATCCGCAGTTCTTTGAAGAGCATGCCGATCTGCTGGGCGAAATCAAACTGTCCAGCCCGCTGACCGGCCGCGCCGTGTCGCTGCAGGAACGCCAGATGGAAGTGTTGCGCGACAAATACAAGGCGCTGGAACTGCGCATGAGCAACCTGATGCGCCTGGCCTCGGAAAACGAAGCCATCGCCAACAAGTTCCACCGCTGGACCCAGATCCTGCTGCAGGCGGAAGACGTGGGCTCGATGCCGCACGCCGTCGCCGGCGGCCTGAAAACCGCGTTCGACGTGCCGCAAGCCACGCTGCGCATCTGGAACACCGCGCCCGACTATCTGGACGAGTGGTTCGTCAAGGGCGTATCGGAAGACGCGCGCATCTTCGCCAACAGCCTGCTGGCCCCGTACTGCGGCGCCAACAAGGACTTCGAGGCGGTGCGCTGGCTGGACGATCCGTCGGCCGTGGTGTCGACCGTCATCATCCCGCTGCGCAAGACGGGCGACAAGCAAGCCTTCGGCCTGCTGGTCATGGGCTCGCAGGACGCCAACCGCTTCACCTCGCTGATGGCCACCGATTTCCTGGTCCACATCGGCGAAACCTCCAGCACCGCGCTGGCCTGGCTGCTGGCCTGAGCGCCATGAGCGACGCTCCAGACAGCAAGCTGGCCTGGATCGACGCCTACCTCGCCCACCTGCGCGGCGTGCGCCAGCTGTCGGCGCACACGATTGCCGCCTACGCGCGCGATTTGCAGGAACTGGCCACGCTGTCGGGCACGGTCGACTGGACCCGCATCGACCAGCACGCCATCCGCCGTCTGACCGCCAAACTGCACTCCCAGGAACTGGACCCGCGTTCGATCGCCCGCAAGCTGTCCAGCTGGCGCGGCTTTTTCAACTGGCTCAGCGAGCACACACCGCTGGCGGCCAACCCGGTGCAGGGCGTGCGTGCGCCCAAATGCGCCAAGACCCTGCCGCGCGCGCTGTCGGTGGACGACGCCGTGCAACTGGTGGCGCCATCGCGCCCCAGCGCCGGCACCACGCCCGAACCGGCCGAGCTGTGCAACCGCGCCATGTTCGAGTTGCTGTATTCGAGCGGCTTGCGGGTGTCCGAACTGGCCGGGCTGGACCTGGTGCCCAGCAAGGACAGCCTGGGCTGGGTGGAGGCCGGCAACCGCGAAGTGACCGTCACCGGCAAGGGCAACAAGCGCCGCACGGTGCCGGTCGGCCAGGCCGCACTGGAGGCCTTGCAAGCCTGGCTGGCGGTGCGCCCGGCGCCCACTGACGGCAGCAACGCCCTGTTCCTGAGCGCGCGCGGCACCCGGGTGTCGACCCGCGTGATCCAGCAGCGGCTGCAGGCCCACGGCGTGGCGCACGGGGCGCCGGTGCACGTGCATCCGCACATGCTGCGCCACTCGTTCGCCTCGCATGTGCTGCAATCGTCGGGCGACTTGCGGGCGGTGCAGGAAATGCTGGGCCATTCCAGCATCAGCTCGACGCAGGTCTACACGGCGCTGGACTTCCAGCACCTTGCCGAGGTCTACGACAAAGCCCATCCACGCGCTAAACTGAAGTAAATCCGCAACGACGCGTACTGATATTGCTCAATCAGGCGAATTGCTAGCGTCAGAAAAATTCCGGCATAATCAGCCGATTGCATTTACGCACTTTGAGAGTACCTATGATTCCTACCACCATCCTCACCGGCTTCCTGGGCGCCGGCAAGACCACCCTGCTCAACCGCATCCTGCAGGAAGAGCACGGCATGCGCATTGCCGTCATCGAGAACGAGTTCGGTCAGGAAAACATCGACAACGAAATCCTGGTGCAGGACACCGGCGAGCAGATCGTGGAAATGAACAACGGCTGCATCTGCTGCACCGTGCGCGGCGACCTGATTGTGGCCCTGAGCAATCTGGCGCAAAAGCGCGATGCCGGCGAGATCCAGTTCGACCGCGTGGTGATCGAAACCACCGGCCTGGCCAATCCTGGCCCAGTGGCGCAGACGTTCTTCGTTGACGAGGAAGTAGGCGCTCACTACATGCTGGACGCCGTGGTCACCGTGGTGGACGCGCGCCACGCCATGGAGCAGCTGGACCAGCACGAGGAAGCCCAGCGCCAGGTCGGTTTCGCCGACAAAATCCTGCTCTCCAAGACCGACCTGGTGAGCGAGGAACAGCTGGCCGCCCTGACCGCCCGCCTCACGCGCATGAATCCGCGCGCGCCGATCAGCAAGTCCGATTTCGGCCGCGCCCCGATCAGCGAAGTGCTGGACCTGAAAGGCTTCAACCTCAACGACAAGCTCGAGCTGGACCCGGACTTCCTGCTGACCGACCAGGCGCACGAAGAGGGCCATGTGCACGACGAGCACTGCGGCCACGAGCATCATCACCACCACCATGACCACGACCACCACGATCACCATCATGGCCACCACAGCGACGATATCGCAGCGTTTGTGTTTAAAAGCAACCGCCCGTTCGACACCGCCAAGCTGGACGAGTTCCTCGGCGGCCTGGTCAATGTGTATGGTCCTCGCATGCTGCGCTACAAAGGCGTATTGTTCATGAAAGACGCCGACCGCAAGGTGGTGTTCCAGGGCGTACACCAGATCATGGGCAGCGACCTCGGCGCGAAATGGGGAGAAAACGACGTTCGTGGCAGCAAAATGGTGTTTATTGGCAAAAATCTGCCCAAAGACATCTTTATTAGCGGTTTAGAACAATGTCTGGTATAAACTATCCCGGGTTTTACAAATCCGGGCTGATTAATGTTCCAACTCTGTCGTATCGAAGGTAAGCGAAGTTATGACCAAAACTAATAAATCGACCCCCGCAGCCCCTGAGCGCATCCTGACCGAAGAAGAAATTCTGAAGATGGACGACAAGGATTACATGAATCCTGCTCAAATGGCTTTCTTTAAGGCGAAGCTGCAGGCTTTGGAAAAAGAACTGCTGAAAAACGCCGGCGAAACCACCGAACACCTGCGCGAAACCGTGCTGGTGCCGGACCCTGCCGACCGCGCCACCATCGAAGAAGAGCACGCGCTGGAACTGCGTACCCGCGACCGCGAGCGCAAGCTGCTGAAAAAAGTCCAGCAATCGATCGTGGCGATCGACAACAACGACTACGGCTGGTGCGAAGAAACCGGCGAGCCGATCGGCATTCCACGCCTGATCGCCCGTCCGACCGCCACCCTGTCGCTGGAAGCGCAACAGCGCCGCGAACTGAAGCAGAAACTGTACGGCGACTGATCCCGCCCGTTGCACCAAGAAGCACGCGCCTCACCCCGCGTGCTTTTTTTACGGCTACACTACGCTGCTATGGGATTGTTCTCACTCTTCAAGAAAGCCGAGGCGCTGCCGCCGCTCACCGACGATGAGCAGGCGCGGCTGGCGGCCAACAGCGAAGCCGAGCGCCAGAGCCAGGCCGCGCGCCAGCGCGAGATTGCCCGCGCCACGGCCATGAAGATAGACGCCATCGAATCGGCCATGGCGGCCGACATTTTCAACTTGCCGGAACCGGCCTGGGGCAGCCAGCGGCCGCCGCGCCCGCCGCGCGAAGCCGGCGACGACGAGCTCGGCGACATTCCCACCACGCTGTTGCTGGCCGACGACGCGCTGCCGCTGGCCGCCGCCGACGACAACGCACCGGCGGTGGAGGAAATCGCCATCCTGTACGCCAACGGCCAGTGCGACGTGGCGCAGCAGATGCTGACTGCCGCCGTGGCCGAAACAACAGGCCAAAACAGCGACCGCAGCGCCTGGTGGATGCTGTTCGACCTGTACCAGGCCAGCGGCCAGCAGGAAGCCTTCGACAACCTGTCGATCGACTACGCCAGCACCTTTGAAACCTCGCCGCCGTCGTGGCAGGCGCCACTGGCGGCCGCCCCCGGCTGGGCAGGCCTGACCCCGACCGAATCGTTCAGCGGCGTGCTGGGCCCGCACATCGCGCCGCAGCTGGACCGGCTACGCACGCTCGCGGCCGGCAATCCGGTGCTGCGCCTGGAATTCACCCGCGTGGCGGCAGTCAACGCCGACGGCGCAGTGCTGCTGCTCGATACCCTGCGCCAGCTGCAACAGCAGCAGCGCGAGCTGATTCTGGTCGGCGCCGCCGCCCTCACCACGCAAATCCGCGCCAACCTCACCATCGGCCGACGCGACGAGGGCGAAGCCGTATGGCTGCTGTTGCTGGAACTGTTGCAGCTGCAAAACCGCGAGAAGGAATTCGAGCAGATCAGCATGGACTACTGCGTGACGTTTGAAGTCTCGCCGCCCCCGTTCACGCCGCCGCACAAGGTGGCCATGGCGCCGGCGCAACACGTGTCGGCCTCGCCCGACCGTTTCATGTTGCCGCCGGTCATAGAACAGCAACTTGCTGCTTTACTGCCGGCCATCCGCCAGTATGCTGAACAGTATCCGGCGCTGGTGTTCGACTGCTCGCGCCTGACACGCATCGACTATGCCTGTGCCATTCAGCTGCACTCGCTGCTGCAGGAGCTGGCAGGCGCTGACGGCCGCAAAATCGCCTTCCGCGACGTCAACCATCTGGTCGCTGCGCTGCTGAGATTGCTAGGCTATGCTAACTTAGCAAGAATCTACCCCCACAAGTATTAACTTGCATTTTTAGTTCCCGGCCCCACTTTTCAGCCTTGAGGCAGTCTGCATCATTACTTTGAGGTAACTATGGAACAATTTCACGGCACCACCATCCTGTGCGTGCGCCGCGGCAAGCAAGTCGCGCTGGGCGGCGATGGCCAGGTCACGCTGGGCAATATCGTCATGAAGGGCACGGCCCGCAAGGTGCGCAAGGTGTATCAGGGCAAGGTCCTGGTCGGTTTCGCCGGCGGCACCGCCGACGCCTTCACCCTGCTCGACCGCTTTGAAGGCAAGCTGGAAAAACACCAGGGCAACCTGCTGCGCGCCTCGGTCGAGCTGGCCAAGGACTGGCGCACCGACCGCGTGCTGCGCCGCCTGGAAGCGATGCTGCTGGTGGCGGATGCCGAATCCACGCTGGTGATCACCGGTAATGGCGACGTGCTGGAGCCGGAAGACGGCATCGGCGCCATTGGCTCGGGCGGCACTTACGCCCAGTCGGCCGCCAAGGCCTTGGTAGAGAACACGGAACTGTCGCCGGCCGATGTGGTCAAAAAATCGCTGACCATTGCCGGGGAACTGTGCATCTACACCAACCTGAACCACATCATTGAAACACTGGATCCAGCATGAACATGACCCCGCAGGAAATCGTCGGCGAACTCGACAAACACGTGGTTGGCCAGGGCAAGGCCAAGAAGGCGGTCGCCATCGCGCTGCGCAACCGCTGGCGCCGCCAGCAGGTGGAAGAACCGCTGCGCCATGAAATCACGCCGAAAAACATCCTGATGATCGGGCCTACCGGCGTCGGTAAGACCGAGATCGCGCGCCGCCTGGCCAAGCTGGCCGATGCGCCGTTCATCAAGATCGAAGCCACCAAGTTCACCGAAGTCGGCTACGTCGGCCGCGATGTGGACACCATCATCCGCGACCTGGTCGATATCGGCGTCAAGCAGACCCGCCAGGCCGAGATGGCCAAGGTGCGCACCCGCGCCGAAGATGCGGCCGAAGACCGCGTGCTCGACATCCTGCTGCCGCCGGCGCGCGATTTCGGCTTCACGCAATCAGCGTCGGAAACGCCGAAGGACGACACCACCCGCCAGACCTTCCGCAAGCGCCTGCGTCAGGGCGAGCTGGACGACAAGGAAATCGAGATCGAGCTGGCCGAGGCCGGCCCGCAGATGGAAATCATGGCCCCGCCCGGCATGGAGGAAATGACCGAGCAGATCAAGTCGATGTTCTCCGGCATCGGCGCCCAGCGCAAGAAGGCGCGCAAGGTCAAGATCAAGGAAGCCATGAAGGTGCTGATCGACGAGGAAGCCGCCAAGCTGGTCAACGAAGACGAGATGAAGCAGAAGGCCATCCAGAACGTCGAGCAGAACGGCATCGTGTTCCTGGACGAGATCGACAAGATCGCCTCGCGCTCGGAAGTGGGCGGCGCCGATGTGTCGCGCGCCGGCGTGCAGCGCGATCTGCTGCCGCTGGTGGAAGGCACCACCGTCAACACCAAGTACGGCATGATCAAGACCGACCACATCCTGTTCATCGCCTCAGGCGCCTTCCACCTGGCCAAGCCGTCGGACCTGATTCCCGAGCTGCAGGGTCGCTTCCCGATCCGGGTCGAGCTGGAGTCGCTGTCGATCGCCGACTTCGAGCGCATCCTGACCAGCACCGACGCCTGCCTGACCAAGCAGTATGAAGCACTGCTGTCGACGGAAGATGTGAAGATCGAGTTTGCGCCGGAAGGCATCAACCGCCTGGCGGAGATCGCCTACTCGGTCAACGAGCGCACCGAAAACATCGGCGCCCGCCGCCTGTACACGGTGATGGAAAAACTGCTGGAAGAGCTGTCCTTCACGGCCAGCGAGGAAAGCGGCAAGACCATCGTGATTGATGCCGCCTACGTGAATGCACGCCTGGATGCGCTGGCGATCAACGAAGACCTGTCGCGGTATGTGCTATAACTTCGTGCTGTAGCAAAACCTTCGGCGGGCGCCGGTCGTGGCGCCCGCTCTCAGGTTAAAAGTTGTAACGCAAGCCGGTGCCCAGCGTCGGCTTGGTGTTCTTTTCATAGCGGTTGATCTGGATCGGCATGTAGCTGACGTCCACCGTCAGCGACACGTGCGGATTGAGCTTGTAGGCCATGCCCACGCCTGCCGTCACGCCGCCGCGCGCGTAGGTATCTTTCTCGTCCGAATAGCGATAAGTGGTCGAGGCCCAGGCAAAATTGCCGCCCAGCCGCGTGGTCAGCGACCACTTGTCGTCCAGCTTGAGCGCCGTGGCCCAGTTCACACCCACGCCGCTGGCGCGCACCGGATTCCCGCCGAAGTAGCCGTAGTAGCCACCGCCCCCGACCACCCTGGACTCAGTGCCCAGCGTGAACAACATCAACTCCACCGCATGCGTTTGCGGCAGGCCGAACAGCGTGGTGTTGCCGACGTTGTAGCCGGCGTAGGCGCGCACCAGGCTGCTGTTATGGCTGAACTGGGTGCCGACGTCGAGGCCGACATAAGCAGGCGACTGCTCCTGGCCAAACGCGCTGCCGCACGCTGCGGCGATCAACATGGCGCCCAGCGCCTTCATCTTGTTGGACATGTTTGCTCCGTTGTTCATGATGGAGCAAGTGTGGCCCACTCCGGCCCGATGTACTAACAAATTATTCCAAAGCCAGCATTCCACGCCGGAGAGTATCGTGCTACGATACCTTTATATTTTTAACAAGGCGTGAAATGAGCTCACCGGAATTGCTGCTGCAAGTGCTGCGGACCCAGATGCGGGCTGCGGGCGTGACCTACAAAATGCTGGCCGAACGGATCGCCATGAGTGAATCGAGCGTCAAGCGCATGTTCGGGCAACAGGACATGTCCCTGTCGCGGCTGGCGCAAATCTGCAAGGCGGCGGGGGTGCCGATGGAGGACGTGCTGCGCGGCGCGGCCGATGCCACACCGCAAGCGGACCGCCTGACGCTGACGCAGGAAAAATCGCTGCTGGCCAATCCCAAGCTGCTGCTGATGGCGATCAGCTGCCTCGGCCACTGGACCCTGGAACAGGTGCTGGAAACCTACGACTTGACCGAGCCCGAGTGCATCATGCTGCTGGCCGAGCTGGACCGGTTGGGATTGATTGAACTGAAGCCGCTGAACCGCTACCGCCTGCGCGTCTCCAACGCTTTCCGCTGGCTGCCGGACGGCCCGGTGCAGCAATTTTTCCGCGAGCACGTGGTGGACGATTATTTCGGCGGCAGCTTCGACGGCGCCGGCGAAACCCTGCTGTGCCTGCCTGCGCGACTGTCCGCGCCCAGCGCGCAGGAACTGGCCGGGCGCATCCAGCAGCTGGCCGGCGAACTGGCCCGCCTGCACCAGGGCGACCGCCGGCTGACGCCGCAAGAGCGCGACGGCTTCACCCTGCTGATCGGCTTCCGCTCCTGGGAATTCGCCGCCTTCACCGCCCTGCGCCGCAGCACTACCAGATAGGGCCGAGGAACAGGTAGGCGCTGCTGGTGCCGCCCTTGGTGGTGCCGGCGCCGAAGTACAGCGGGCCGAAGCGGGTGTCGACCGCGATGAAGCCGCTGGCGGCCTGCTTGAGCGAGCCCCAATGCAGCGGGTCTTTCGGGCTGTAGGCGCCGCCCGCTTCCAGCGAGAAGCCCAGGCGCACGTCGCCGCCCAGCGCGGCCGGCATGGCGCCGATGCTGCGCGCCATCACCACCCGTCCCAGCACGGTGCGGCTGCCCACCACCGATTCCGGCGTGGTGCCCGACAGGCGCAGGAAACCGCCGAGGTTGTTATCGTTCGCCCCGCCCTGGCTGCGCGCCCACTCGGCGTACACATGGCCCGCCCAGCGCCCGGCGTGGAACGCTTCCAGGCCTTTCAATTGCTGCTGCGCCGGAACCGGCGTCGCTTCGTTCCTGTGCCGTTCCACCGCGCGCTGCCACTCAAGGCTGAACAGCGTGCCGCGCGTCGGGAAGGCGATGGTGTCCAGCGTGTCGACATTGAAGCTCAGCGACTGCACGGTTTGCGACACGTGCTGCTTGGTCAGATCTTCCGGTATCGTCAGGTGCACCTTGCCGACCTGGCGCGACACGGTATAACGCAGGTCGCCCCAGCGCCCCAGCTCCCGTCCCACCGACATCGCCGCCTCGCTGTAGTCGTAAGCGTAGCGCGCCTGGCGGAAGCCGGTGGAGTTGAAAACGTCGCTGGCGCCAGAGGCGTACTGCAGCGACGGCGCCACATACCACTGCGACCCCGCGCCCAGCGGCTGCCAGAACTGCGTGCCCAGTACCCGCGTGGTGCCGACGCTGGCGACGGTGCGCAGTTCCGCGCCCCAGTCGTTAAGCGACGACAGTACGTGCATAGCCTTGAACTGGAAGGCGCTGTTGTCGCTAAAGTCGCTATTCAGTTCGAGGCCAACGCGCAGGCGGCTGTGTGCCCAATCGGCTTCGGTCGGTTTAATCAGCACGCTGCGGCCGTTCTCATCGTCGCGCACTTCGGTTTCCACGCGCGACAAGTCGCCGCGGCCGAACAGCAGATTGCCCGCCATCGTCGCTTGTTCGCTGGTCACCGGCTGCCCCAGTTTGAGGCCAGTCTGCACTTCCAGTTCCTTCGGATTGATGCGGCCACTCGGCGCGATTTCCAGCTTGGTCAGCTGCACCGGCTGATCGATCGCCAGCGGCGCCGACGAACGTTTCAACTCATACGCCGCGTACTGCGCTTCCGGCAGCGCCAGCGCCACCAATTTCGCGCTCATGGCGCGCACCGCCGCCTCGCCTTCTTTCATGGCGCGCTCATGACGCGCGAAATCAAGGAAGCCAATGCCACCAAGGTCCGGTTGCAGCAGCACGTCGTTCGGCTTCAACTCCTTCAGCGAGCGCTGAACGTTTTGCTCGGTCAGGATTTGCAGCATCTGCTGCGCCACGCTGACCGCGCTCACCAGCTCCTTCTCCTGCGCCAGCGGGGTGCCGACGTTGACGGCGATAATGACGTCCGCGCCCATCTCGCGCGCCACATCTACCGGCAGGTTGCGCACCAAACCACCGTCAACCAGCAAGCGCTGATTGATCCGCACCGGCGCAAACACGCCCGGCACCGCCAGCGAAGCGCGCATGGCCAGGAACAGCGGCGTGTCGGTCAGCTCCACCAGTTCACCGGTGACGAGATCCGAGGCCACGGAACGGAACGGCAGCTGCAACAGATTGGCCGGCTTGTCGCGCGCGCCGGCCGGCAGCACGCGGGTCAGCGCCAGTTCCAGCGCCTCGTTGCCGGCGGCGGCCGGCGGCAGCGACACACCGTCCGTGTGCGCGCCGAATTCAATCCGTGACGGCAGCAGCAAGTCTTCCTCGCGGCGGCGGTAGAACAGTTCATCGCGCGGCGGACGGTCCGCCACCACCGCGTTCCAGTCGGTGCGGCGCACCAGCTGCTCCAGCTGGTCGACTGAACTGCCGGCCGCGTACGCGCCGCCCACCACGCTGCCCATGCTGGTGCCGACCACGATATCGACCGGGATGCGCAGTTCCTGCAAGGCGCGCAGTACGCCAATGTGAGCGAAGCCGCGCGCGCCGCCGCCGGACAGCACCAGCGCTACTTTCGGGCGCGGTTTGATGGCTGCATTCGGCGCGACCGACGTGGCGTCGGGCTGTTGCACCGCCAGCGCGGTGGACAAGAAAAAGCCGCAGCATAAAGCTGCGGCCAGGAAGCGGAGGTAAGTCATGGTCTGGCCTACTGACGATCGTTGCTGGGGATGGGAGGCATGCGCTGCGGCGCCGTTTGTGCATTCTGTTGCGGCATCGCCGGCGGCTGGCCCGGCGTTTGCTGGTACGATCCCGTGGCGGTTGCCGGCGGCGGCATGACTGGCGGCGCTGCCGGCTGCACCACCGGCGGCGGCACGTTGGCGGGCAGCGGGCCCAGTTGGCCCGGCAGCGTGGCCGGTCCACTCGACACGCCGGCATCGCTCGGCAGGTCGATGCGCTTGATCACGCCACCCTCGGACAGCACCACGTATTTCGGATACACCTCTTTCACGACCACGCCCGGCACCACTTCCTTGCCGATCGCCAGCGCCACCGCAGGCTTGTTGTCGACCGAGATGATGGCGGCGCTGTCTTCGCCGCGCGCGGCCACCACGCCTTTGAGCTGGTAGTTGCTGACGGTGGCGACGTTCACCTGCCCGCCGAACAGGCCCTTGGCCGCATCGAGGTTGACGCCCATCGGCGGCGGTGGCGGCGGCGCGGCAATCGCGCGCTGCTGCGGTTTGAATAATTGCAGTCCCCAGTAGGCCAGCGATGCCGACAACAGCACCACGGCGAGAACAGTAACGATTAAGGGCAAACGCTTCATGGTGTCCTTGTTTTATTCCTGACGATCAGCGTACCAGCTGATTGATTTCGATAATAGGCATCAGCACCGCCAGCACGATCAGCAGCACTACCACGCCCATCGCCAGGATCAGCGCCGGTTCCAGCAGGCCTGCGATGGTCAGGGTGCGCCGTTCCAGGTCGGCTTCCTGCGCGGCAGCCGCGCGGTCCAGCATGGCCGGTAGCTCGCCGGTGATTTCACCGGCGCGGATCATGTGCACCAGCATCGGCGGGAAGTGCTTCTGCGCCGACAGCGCGCGCGCCAGGCTCACGCCTTCGCGCACAGCGTCGCTGGCCTCCTCCACCAGCTCGCGCATGGCGACGTTGTTGAGCGTATCGCGGCTGGTTTCCAGCGCGCGCAGAATCGGCACGCCGGAACCGGTAGTGATGGCCAGCGTACTGGCAAAGCGCGCGGTATTCAGGCTGCGCTCGAATTTGCCGTACAGCGGCGCGGTCAGCAGCCAAGTGTGCCAGCGCCGTTTCAGCGCGATGTTCTGCAGCGCGCGCCGCCACATGAACCACCCGCCGATCAATGCGATCGCCACCACGATGCCGTAGTTGCGCACGAAGTCCGACACCGCTAGCATCACGATGGTCAGGAACGGCAGCTTTTGCTTGGTGTTGGCGAATACCGAGACGATCTGCGGCACCACGTAGGTCAGCAGGAAGATCACGATGGAGAACGCTACCACCGTCACGATGGCCGGGTAGGTGAACGCGAGCCGCACTTTCTGCACCAGCGCATTGCGGCGCTCGATGTAGTCGGCGAGGCGCGACAGCACGCGCGACAACTGGCCGATCTGCTCACCGGACGCCACCAGCGCGCGGTAGATTTCGGCAAAGTCGCGCGGATGGCGTCCCAGCACGGTGGACAGCGCATCGCCGCCGATGACTTCCGAACGCACCGACGCAATCAGGTCGCGCAGATACGGGCGCTCGGCCTGTTCCAGCAAGGCGGTAAAGGCCTGCTCCAGCGGCAGGCCGGCTTCGAGCAAACTGGCCAGCTGGCGTGTGAACAGCGCCAGCTCGGTCGAACTCAGACGCTCGCCGAGACCTCCGCGGCTCTTGGCGACGCCGGAAGCATCCACCTGCGCGGCGATCTGGTCTACCTTGAGCGGCACCAGCCCCTGCGCGCGCAGCTCGGAACGCGCCGAGCGGGCGCTGTCCGAATTGAGGACGCCTTTCTTGGTGGCGCCGCCGGCATCGACGGCTTCGTAACGGAATGCGGGCATGCCTTAATCCTTCGTTACACGCATCAACTCGGCCTGCGTGGTGGTGCCGCTGGCCAGCCAGCGCTCGCCGTCTTCACGCATGGTCTGCATGCCGTCGCCGATGGCGGCGGCCTTGATTTCCGCTTCCGACGCGCGGTTGTGGATTTGCGCGCGGATCTGCTCCGTGGTCTCCAAAAATTCGTAGACACCGACACGGCCCTGATAGCCGGTGTGGCCACAATGCTCGCAGCCGACTGCGTGCCAGGTGGCGCCGTCGTAGGTTTTGCAGCTTGGGCACAGCTTGCGCACCAGGCGCTGCGCCAGCACGCCCAGCAAGGTGGACGACAGCAGGAACGGCTCGATGCCCATGTCCAGCAAGCGCGTTACCGCCGCTGCGGCATCGTTGGTGTGCAGTGTGGCCAGCACCAGGTGGCCGGTCAACGAAGCCTGCACCGCGATCTGCGCGGTTTCCAGGTCGCGGATCTCGCCGATCATGATCACGTCCGGGTCCTGACGCAGGATGGCGCGCAAGGCCTTGGCGAAAGTCATGTCGATGCGCGGGTTGACTTGGGTCTGGCCCACGCCCGGCAGGTCGTATTCGATCGGGTCTTCCACCGTCATGATGTTGGTGGTTGATGCGTTCAGCAGCGACAGCGCGGCGTACAGCGTGGTGGTCTTGCCGGAGCCAGTAGGACCGGTCACCAGCACGATGCCGTGCGGCTGGTTGATCAACGCGTCGAATTTCGGCAGCATCGTTTCGCTCATGCCGAGGTGATTCAGATCGAGGCGCCCCGCTTCCTTGTCCAGCAGACGCAGTACCGCGCGTTCGCCGTGACCGGTCGGCAGCGTGGAGACGCGCACGTCCACCGGCTTGCCGCCGATGCGCAGCGTGATGCGGCCGTCCTGCGGCAGGCGCTTCTCGGCGATGTCCAGCTGCGCCATGATCTTGATACGCGAGATCAGCGAACCGTGAATCGCCTTGCGCGGACGGACGATATCGCGCAGCGTGCCGTCGACGCGGAAACGCACCACCGAGGTTTGCTCGAACGGTTCGATATGGATATCGGATGCGCTGTCGCGCAGCGCCTGCGTCAGCAGCGCGTTAATCATGCGGATCACCGGCGCATCGTCGGACGATTCCAGCAGGTCTTCAATCGCGGGCACGTCTTGCAGCAGCTTGGTCAGATCGAGGTCGGCGTCGAATTCTTCCGCCACCATCGAAGCGTTGCCGCCCGAGCTGGCGTAGGCGGCGGCGATGGCGGTTTCCAGGTCGGCACGGGTCATGTGCTTCAGCTGGATGCGGCCGAAACGGCGCGACACTTCCGCGATGGCCGCCGGTGCGGTAGCGCCGCACATCAGCACATCGACGGTGTTCTCGGCGTCTTCGCTGTGCTGGGCCAGCACCACGAAGTCGCGCGCGAAAGCGTAGGGAAGAAGGTTGCTCATATCACTGCTGCGGCTTGGAAGCGTTGGTGGTATCCGTGGCGGCGCCCGGCACGCGCACTGGAACCGGCGCCGGCGGCACCGGCGCTGCCACCGCGCCGCCGCTCACCGGCGCGCCGTTCTGCAGCTTCGGCAGCATCGGCTGGCCGAGATCCTTCACCAGAATGCTGTCCGGCGGCAGGATGGCTTCCTGCTGGCTGCGCATGTAGTCATAACGGTCGGTGGCCAGGCTGGTGCTCTGCTCCTTGCTGCGGATGACCACAGGGCGCAGGAATACCATCAAATTGGTCTTCTTGCGCGTGCGCGACTGCGACTTGAACAGATTACCCAGCACCGGAATGTCACCGAGGCCGCGCACCTTGTCGGTGCCGTCGCCTTCCGTGTCTTCAATCAGGCCGCCCAGCACGATGATCTGGCCGTCGTCGGCAATGACGTTATTCTCGATCACACGGTTGTTCAGCGTGATGCCGGAAGCGGCGGTCAGGGTCGATTTATCCACGCTCGAGGTCTCGTGGTAGATCGCCAGCTTGATGGTGCCGCCTTCGGAAATCTGCGGGCGCACTTTCAGCGTCAGGCCGACGTCCTTGCGGTCGATGGTCTGGAACGGATTGCTGTTGGTGCCAGAGGTGGTGGTGAACTGGCCGGTCAGGATAGGCACGTTCTGGCCGACGCGGATGGTGGCCAGTTCGTTATCCAGCGTGATCATGTTCGGCGTCGACAGGATGTTGGCGTTGGCATCCGATTCCAGCGCATGCGCCAGCAGGCCAAGGCCGGTCTTGTTGAACAGCCCAAGCGAGAAGCCATTGCTCGGCAAGACCGTGCCCTTGCCGGCGTAGATCGAAGTCAGGTTGTTGTTGGTGCCGCCGGTGGTGAACGACTGCAGCACGCCCACGCGGGTAGAGCTGTTTGAGTTGCCGGTGGCGCCGACCCACTGCACGCCGAATTCCGATGCCTTGTCGGACGTGACTTCGACGATCAGCGATTCGATGTAGACCTGCGCGCGGCGCACGTCCAGCTGGTCGATCACGGCGCGCAGGTTGCGGTACACCGATTCCGGTGCGGTGATGATCAGGGTGTTGGTGGTGGCGTCAGCCTGGATATAGCCGGCCGCGCCACCGCCGCCCTGTTGTTGCTGGTTGTTGTTACCGGTCAGCAGAGGATTGGTCGGGCCGGAACTGCCGCTGCCCGAACCACTGGAACTGGAGCTGCTGCCCGAATTGTTATTGTTGAAGCCACTGTTGAAGCCATTGTTGCTGCCGCTGCTGTTCTGCGCGTTGGTGCCGCTGCTATTACCGCTG
>Ga0207655_1001030_pt1 | contig 28131 bp, 35 predicted proteins | sample KBSM44metaG_FD_184398 | JGI IMG/M metagenome (GOLD analysis project Ga0207655, IMG submission 184398) | Miscanthus rhizosphere microbial communities from Kellogg Biological Station, Michigan, USA - KBS M4-4 metaG (SPAdes) (version 2) | ecosystem: Host-associated > Plants > Roots > Rhizosphere >... | reverse complement strand
GTCATTGTGTTTCTTCAAACCGAGCATGTCGCTGCGCATGGCCTTCACCTGGCCGACCAGGGTGGCGACCGTGTCGCGTGGGGTATCGCCCGCAATGCCGAGCGACTTGGCTTGCTCGGCGGATAATTGAATATTGCCCTGATCAACTGGGTGCTCTGGAGAGGGTGTGCTGCTACCCGGGACCCAGGTTTTCAGGATGATCAGCACAACGCCCAGCAGCGCAGCCGGTACCAGCCATTTGAGCAAGGCGTTAGCTTTCATCGTCAGCACCTCGCGCAACGGGAGGGAGCAGCACGGCTTGCTCGAGGCCGGCACCGCGGGTGACAAGGTAGGCGATCGTGGTGTCTTCAGCGCTGCCGACAGGCCCGAGGAAAGCATGCTGGAAAGCCGCGGCGAACAGCTTGGCCTGAAGTCGACGTGGATCGAGTTGCACCGTCTCTGAACCACGATTGCTCAATTTCACCGCCGTCACCCAGTAATCACCGAGTCGCCAGACGGCGATGGGTGTGCTGGACACGTTTTCCGTCGGCAGCAGGGTTGGCAGTTCGGTGCGCAGCTTGAGCGGGACGCGGCGTACACCGGGCAGGGACTCCACGGTGCGCAGCGGTGCGTACAGGCTTTGCGCGGCGTAGCGCGTCAAAGCGACCGGGAGCGGTGTGCGTTCCGGAACAGGGACGGCGCTAGATTCAGCCTCGGTAGTTTGCCCCTGAGCATTCTTGAGAATACGTACCGGCTCCAGCGGTTGATCGCCAGGCGTGGCCGCGATATCCAGCAGGATAACCTCGCCCGTCGCGACCGATTGCAGTTGCAGTCGGGTCGGGGCAATGGCTTCCGACGCGCGCAAGTACAGCGTGCCGCCGGTTGACTGCACGCGCAGCTTGTCCGTCAGGGTTGAGGGCACGCCGACTCGAACATCCTCATCGACAAAGACCACCCGCTCCTGATTGATCACCAGCGGGACCGCGAGGGGGAGGCGGTCCCAACGCATCAACTCGACGGCCTGCGCTGCAGCTCCCCATAACATCAGTACGACGGTGAGTCCCAGGGTAGACATCCGCTTCATGGTTCACCTCCAGGCAGGGAGATTTTTTGCGGCGTGCCCTGGTAGCAGTCCAGCGCCAGCCCCCACTTGTTGCGCTCGGGATCCAGGTCAAAACGAACCACGCGCAATGGATAGCGCACCACCACCCGTTTTACCGGTTCGGCGGCGTAATACTCATCGGCGTTGAGGTCGAGCGTGACCAGCCAGCTGTCGCGGTCGAGTTGCTTGACCCTGAGTTCCGGATCTTCGCTGTAGCCGCGGCCCAGAATTTCGTAGACGCCACGCACCCGCTGGCGCAACTCGCCGGCGGCCTTGCGGTACTCGTAGTCACCGTCGAGGAAGGCCTTGCAGGCGGGTGTCAGGTAGGACTGCAAGCCATAGATGGCGCGGCGATAGTCCTGCTCGCCATCCGAGGGCCAGCGGTTGAGCTGACCAAAGATGTACAGGGCAAAGGCATACACATTCTCCGAGGGGATATCCCACCACTTGCGCGTGCTGCCCGAGCGCAGATCTGGCGGTACATGTACGGTCAGATCGGTCGGTGCCGAGCGCCAGCCATACCAGAGTCCGGCACAGAGCAGAGCAAGGATCACTACCGCCAGACGCAGGCTGAAGATATGGGCCTGTTGGGCTTCGACCTTGTTCCGAAATCGGCTCATGACTGCCACCGAGACAGGGCAGGGCGCAGTCGACGCGAACGGCGAACCGTCCAGGCGCCGGAGTGGAGAATCAGACTGCCGCGACCCAGGCGCCAGCGGCTGGCGAGTATCCATTCGAGCTTGCGGTACAACCAGGTCTCGGGACGAGCCCGTTTGGCCCGACGCAGTAGTGTGCCACCGGCCAATAACACCAGCGCCATGCTTGCGACCATGCTGGTCGGCGCTACGGCAATGGAGGCGGTGGCGATCGCCAGAGGAGCGCCCAGGAGCAGGCCAATGATTGCGCCGGTGCCAAGCGCTACCCACATCTCATCATTGGTCAAACCGCGTAATACGGCAGGATCGCGATTGAGCCGCTCCGGCAGAAAGACCAAGGTGCCGTCTGCAAGATGTTCGATTGTGTCGTTCATGCCGACCTCACAGAATCGCGGCAGCCTTGGTCAGGAACCAGATGATGATCACCACCAACAGAGCACCGATACCGACCACCGCACCTAAGTCTTTCCAGGTCTTGCGTTGGTTCTGCACGTCGGCATAGACGGTCAGTGAGTGCCAGGCCACACCGAGAAACGCGAGCAGGGCGATCAGCAGACCAAGCAGAATGCCGCCGTCGTAGGCGTAGTTTTTGATCGTCTCGATCAACCCGGAGCCTTCACCGCGTGAAGGAGCTTCCATAGTCGGTAGTTCGGCAAAAGCCAGGCTTGGACCGAGTACCAGCAGCAGACCGATCAAGCGCTGGGTCGCACGATCACGCAGGTTGTTTTTCAGGGGGACAAGGCACTTGAGCATGACGGCGATCTCCTGGTTTAGGAAAGGGTGAAGAACATCAGAACCAACAACGCAAGCAACACGCGTGCAGTGCTGCCACCGAAGGCGCCGAAGCGCACACTGCCTGTCGCCCATCCCCGGTAAGCCGTCCACATCACCCAGGCACACCAAAGCAAAGCCAGGACGAGAACCAGGGACAGCCACAGTGTCGAACTGCTTTGCGCCGAAAAGCCGGAGGCGTTTTGAAAAGCGGAGCTCTGAGCGTCAGTCATGCTCATGGCGACGGCTCCGCGGGCAGTGCGTCCAGACGGTAATCGCCGACCAATTCAGTAGCATCGCGGGGTTGAGCGCGAGAGGGGGACATATAGCCCTGCACCCCCTGGCGAATACGTTGGATGTCCTTAGACAGACGGAGATAGTCGAAGCGATAGCGCTCGACTGGTTCAGCCGTGCTGGCTGCCTCAGCTCGTGTCGCAAGGCGTTCGATGGTGTCGAGTTGCCGCTGGATAAGGCTGAGTTGATCCTGCTCTTGAGCCGAGGCGGCATAGCTGCTGCCGTGAACGATAGCCAGCGAGAGTAGTAAGCAGCGAAAGACGGTAGTCGGCATGATGCTGTCCCATATGGAGCTGGGAGCAGAATCAAGTCAAAGGTCGAATTATTCCGTAAGAAACCTGAGGTCTAATGAATCGCTTTTTCTGGGAAAGGACTGGGGGTGTTTACGTTACAGCTAATGTGGTGCTTCGATCTTTGGTGGAGAGAGTGGTTGAGGCTCTAGGGAAACTCCACTCTCGATGAGCTTCGTTAATGACGATATCGTCACAACCCATTTTCCGTGACCTTTATGCAAGGTTGCCAGTACATAGTTTGCGGTTCTGCTCGCCTGTGCCGAGAGGTTCGTGATGGCCCATACAAAAATGAATCCATGCCCCGCTAGGATCGCCCCTCAGCTCGTTACGCTGCGAATGCCCCACCGGCAGGCGACTGGCTCTATGAAATTGACGGCTATCGGATGATGGTTCGCATTGACCAAGGGGGCACGCTGTTCACCCGAAACGGCTATGACTGGAAGTCCATCTAAGTTCGCCGCACAGCGGTATCTGCCTCGGCGTCACCGAAGGCAACGAAATCACACCCAGAATTAATAACGCTGAAGCGCAACGGCTGGAAGAGTTGGCTCCGGACCCCAAACCCATATAAAACGGAAAAGCCGCTCCACCGCCAGCCCGCCAATGCGCGGGCTAAGCCCGTAGGAGAGGACCACTTTCGCGTCCACGTTTACAAGGGGATCAGCATTATGAGCACTGCTACCTGCCGCATCTGCGGGCTTCTTTATGTGTCGTCTTTGGTAGAGGATCAAAAAACTCACGCTGCTATTCATAAAAAGCTAGCAAGCGGTTCACAGCCGCAGAAGGTTCGGGACTTTTCCAAAGCCTTTGGCTGGGCGGTAGCTCATAACGATGGCGGTCTTGAGCGAATGAAAGATCAGCATGACCCTGAACTCGGCAAGCTGGTAGTCGCATTTTCTTGGTGGAGTCGCGCTCTTTCGAATGGTGTCCAGGTGAAGGACTTTGACAGTTACATGGAGGCTCACCTTGCATTTGCCGATTCACTCGTCAGTGGTATAGACGTGGATAAAACCAACGCAGCGATCAAAAAATGGGAAAGGTTCGCAGGCTGATCACCAGCTAGAGGAAACCACGGCTATGACCATGCGCACGTATGAATACTTTGCTTGCCCCAACGGCCACCAGGGCGAAGAGAAAACCACCGAGAACGATCAGCCATATTCGAAGTGCTGGGAGAGTATTTCGATCAAGGGCCTCAGAAACGGGCCAGATGGCAGCTATTTATGCGAAGTGTGCGGGTTGCTGATGTCTCGCGTCCCGAAGCCATCCGCATAGGAAACGACCATGCCATTCCCAAAGATCCACCAGCACAATTCACACGTCACGGCCGATCCGATCATGTCGGACCGGACTATGCTCGCGAGCAGTAGCAACGGCTTCATATCGAATGGCTTGCTCATGTTCGACCACCAATGTAAGTCGATAACAGGTCTATACGGCCGAGTCCCAACTCGTAGCTGATTTGCACTCGGGCATCCTGATCTAGGCGTCGGTCGAGTTGGTAGCAACGGCCACCGTTGATGGGCGCAAGATGATTAGTGCTCTGTTCATAGCGTTCGCACGCATAGGCGGCCCGAAGCTCGTGGAAGCCTTTGAGGTTGTGCGAATGGAGGATCTCTCGTGTGGGGCGGACGATTTGCCGTTGTAAATCGACATAGCTTTCGTTCGGTGCAAGCAGATTGCGGCTACCGTTGGGTGAAACCTGTTCGGCAAATTTCAGCGCGTCACGAATAGGATCATTTACCGTAATCCAACGAAGCGCCGACGCACGTGAGCGGCCACCTTGGATGCCATCTCGGATGTTGATTTTGCCGTAGTGTTCGGTCTCATGTTTTAGGCGCGGTAGGTCGGCCAAAATGGCCTCGCGCAAGCGCATGCCGGTGGCTCGTGCCAACTGAACGATGGCCGCCGCGCGCGGCATTTGGTGTTCGCAGAGCACGTCGACGATCCGCTTCACCTGCTCATGGTCTTGGCCTTGCGGCGTCGAGCGACGAACATTGGTACGCCGCATTCCCAAGGCCTTACTCGGGCTCGGCACCGCCACAGACTGATCGCCGCGAAGCGCCGCCATAGTCCGGTTCACGCTGGACAACCGGTTTTGCGCGGTGGCGATGCCGATAGCGCCTTGTTCAACTTGTTGGCGCAGATGCCCTGCGTAGTCCAGCAAGGTCTGCCGATCTATCTGTCGCGCATCGTTAAACCCCGGCCCATCCTCCGAACGACACCAGCGGACGAACGCCTGCCAGCGATCACTGTGCGCCTTGACCGTGGCGTAATGCCCGCCGCCAAAAAGATCGCGCAAGGCTTGCGGTCCGGCATAACTCAGTTGTCGGCCATAGCCAAAATTGCGCCCATCTCGTCTACCAACCAATGCCATGATCAAACTCCTCTCGAAGCCAAACACCTGTGAGGGTTGTCCACTAACGTGGGACTGGCGGCTCCTTACGACTGGGAGCTTGGGCCTCTCATGAGCTAGCCTCCTGAACACTTCCGCAGATAAGCATTCGTGTCGCACTCAGAGATATTTTTTGAATGTCGCCGTCGTGATGGCCATGGCGACCCCGAGCATCACGGCGCAAGGCAGAAGTACCGCCATTGGGTTGAGCGAAAAGGGTAGGGACAGGTAAAGGATCCAGGGCACGATCAGCAGAGGGATGACCGCTCGCTTGGCCCGATGATAGACAAAGCTGCTCTCGCGCCCAGCGCCGAATTTACGCAGGTCGCGGCGCATCAAACCATCGATGAAGCCGGTGAACATGGCCAGCAGAAGCAGGGGGGTCGCCAAGACCAGAATGGTCAGACGCACCACGAAAGTGAAAGTGACATACACCGCCGCCAGTACAAAATCCTCGATGCTCACATACAGCTGATTGAGCCCGCTCCAGAAGCCGTTGTCCTGGCTCGACGCCCGCGCCTGCTGGGCGAAATCCGTAAAACCGGTCTTGACCAGTAACCACTGCTGGAGGAAATCCAGCCACTGGACAATCGTCTGTCCAGGCTGTTGGATAATCAGTGAGGATGTGAAGTGCTCACTGAGCCAGCCCAGTTCGCTGCTCAGCATCGCCTGACTGTGTCGCCGGCCTTGATCACCCCAGAACAGCAGCAGACCGGCCCACTCGATCAGAATCGAGAACAGCAACGAGGCGATCAGCAAACCGATGACGTGCAGGACCAGGTTAATCGCCGAGACGATTAGCCCTGGGCGCTGGATGGGTTGCGGTGGAGGGTTCTGAGCTGAAGTCATCCTTCTTGACTCCGCGAGATGCACGGCAGGGCCGACGGTGTCATGGGGCCTCCTGAGCAGGAACACTTGCATCCACCGCTGAAGAAGTGCGTGGAGGCGTAACCCGATCTGGATCGAAGTCGAGCGTCGGGCCGCCACCGCTTGCGCTCCACCATTGTCCCGCCTGCTCGTTGTAGGTCGCCCGCATCCGCTGAGTGAGTTCCTGCAGGTCCTTGGGCATGGCATCGTCGTTGGAGGGTTTTGGCAACGGCATGCGGACTTTCCAGAGCTGGCCACCGGCCTGGAAGGAGAACATCTGTCCCTTGGGTAGACTGACGATATGCGCTGGCTCGATCAGCGGCACACTGGTGCTGCTGACACGGTCCTGCGAGGAGGAGGTGAAATCCGTGTTGGCTTCAGGATCGGAGGTGTCGGTGGCGCCGGACACCAGGGTCTTGGTCAGCACGTTAACCTTGGGCAACTGCTGGGTGAGCAGTTCAGCGGTGGTGGTTTCGCGCACCCGCAGCATCTGCAGAGTGTTGAAGTTACCAATAACCTGGCCAGCTTTGGCGCGGTTGCCGATACGTGCTTCGATATCGCTGAGGGTCTGGGTGTAGGCGGTTACCTGGATACCGGCACCGCCGCCCTTATTGATCAGCGGGATGAACTCATCCCCCATCAACTCGTTGAACTCATCGGCATGCAGGTTGATCGGCAACTTGTCACTGTTGTTACCCGATTGGGGCAGGCCATGGTCGATGCCGTGTTTGTAGATGTGGCCGGCGACCGAGACCAAGTCGGCAAACATGGAGTTGCCCACAGCGGTGGCCACCTCGGCGTCGGTCAGTGCATCCAGGCCGACATAGACGATGCCACGTTTTCGGATGATCTGCATCCAGTCGAAGATTGGCCGCGGGTCATCTAAGTCAGTGTAGTTGGGGGCCAGTAACTGGGCGGTCTTGCCGGTGGTGAGTTTCTCCAGCAGCGGCAGTAGCGAGGCAACGATTTTGTCGAAGTAAGTACGGTCGTAGCGTACCGCCGAACGCAGTCCGTCCATTACCGGATCAAATACCCGTTTCGCCGCCAGGTATTGTTCGATGGCCACCACACGCTTTTCGCGCCCGATCATATGCCGGGGAATGTTTTTCTCGGTGAGCTTGCCTTCAAGCTGGACGATCACTTCCCACGCTTTCGGATCAGTCTTGGCGAAAAACTGCTGGGCGTATTCGATGAACAGTGCGTCGATGTTGACCACATGCCGCTGGATCTGCAGGTAGTCCGGACGTCGTCCTAGCTCGATCAGGGCGCGGGCGATGATGTTGACGAAACGCCAGGCGAACTCGCGGAAGGCCGCGGAGTTACCTTCACCGCTAAGCTGCCCGGCGATGCGTGACGCCACTTCCGAGATACGACCGAAACGTCCCACCGCGTTGTAGCGGGCGGAGATTTCTGGCCACCCCAGATGGAAGACATAGAACTCCTTCTCCCGCCCGGCTCGCTTGGCTTCGACGTACATGCGTTTGAGCAGGTCGGCATCACCCTTCGGATCGAAGACGATCACCACTTCATGTTCGACGCGGTGAATGTCCTGGGTGATGTACACCTCGGCGAGTCGCGTCTTGCCGACACGGGTCGTGCCCAGCACCAGGGTATGTCCGACCCGTTCGCCCAGTGGCAGACTGACCTCCGCTTCGTTGGGCTCGACCCCATGCAACAGCGGCGAGCCACCTACTGGGGGCAAAGGGCGCAACGGATTGAAGGCACTGTCCCAGGCGGTGACACGGGCCAATGTCGAGAGCGGAAACGGTGCATGCTCCAGGCGCCGTTCGAGTCCCCGTGCCAGACGATAGCGGGTCGGTTGGTCGACATAGTGAGCAACAGCCGGATCCTGGGCCTCGACCAAGCGCTGGGTGTGCAGGCGGGTCCAGCGAAAGCCGCGGCCCATGAACAGACGCTTGCGGCTGACCGGAATCTGTCGGCTGGTCAGCTCGTAGCGGGGCAGCCGACGGATATTGCGCCGATAGCGTAGTACCTCCCAGGCTTGGCGCAGCCGGATCAGGCCGAACAGGGCATAGGCCAGCGCTGCAACCAGACCGATCTCGGGTGACAGGGCCACAGCCCAGGGCGAGTACACGCACAACACTGCGGCGGCGATGCAGATCGCTACGGTGTACAGCTCCACCGCTGGCCGAAGCTTGGACTCCATCGCGTGCTCGGCCATGACCTGGACTCACTGTTCCAGTGAGGTGGTGGTGATCAAGACGGGGTAGTGCTCGATCTGCAGGCGGGCGGCGATGTCGTTGCCATTGACCGGCAGGATGGTGATGCCTGGAGCGGCTGCTCGAATCTGGGTCAGGGCTTCAGTATCGGTCACTTCAACGGCGAGGCCCGCCGCGCCCATTTCCTGCAATTCAGCCTCGCGTCGGCGCAACCAAGCCAGTGACTGGGGATCCTCACCGACCAGGAAAAATGGCTGCAAGCCCGGTATGCTCAGGGCGCGAGGCGTGATCTGGCCGGGGCTCAAGTGAGAGCTGCGGACGGGCAGTATCCAGGCTTCATCGGCAAACGTGGACAGGTCCGCATGCATGGCCCGATCAGGCTGGGTCTTGTTGTTGATTGGCGGTCTGGAAACCTGAAAATGGGGGCGGGTGTTGTCGCTGGGCTGATCCCCGGCTATGGTCAATTCCGGTTGGGCGAAGGGTGCCAAGAGCAAGGTGAAATAACAGGCGATGGGGATTCGCTTCATGGTGGTGTGCCCTGTTCGAAGGAAACCAGCAACCGTTCGAGTTGCCGGGAAAAACCTGCGCGGTAACGCGCGGCGGGCGCGCCTCCCGCTGGGCGGTGATAGCGTCCGGCAGTTGACACCCAATCACCGGTGGCGGCGTGATGCTCCTGCAACAGCGCGGCGGTCACGGCGAGATTTCGGTAGGGATCGAGGGCTTCGCAGGGACTGGAAAAACGTTGCCCGTGGTAACCCAGGTTGGTTTGTCCAAGACCGACATCGACCCGCTTGGCGTCATGCAGGGCGAGCGCCTGAAGCAAGGCGTGACAGGCGGCCTGGCGAGTGGCGAAGCGGTAGGGTGTTCCGGCGATGTTCAGGGTCCAAGGCCAGGGCAGCAGTCGACCACCGACGCGGATACCGCTCTCCTGCAGGGCAATCGCGAACAGCACCGTAGAAGGGATGTCGGCGTCATGCGCCGCCAGTTGGTAGGCAGGAGGCGGAAGTTCGTCCGCCTGGACGGCGAGCACCGTCAGCAGGAGCGCAATGCCGCTCAGTCGAGGCGTTGCCATTGTCCATTCACCTGTTGAAATGTGGCAGGCAATGGCTCCGGGGCACCCAGGCTGAACCAGCGACCACGGTCATGGTTCAGGGTGATCTGCCGGCGTTGCACTTTGGCCGGATCGATGTCCGCTTGCCGAGCCCAGCTACGGACGCGTTCATCCTGGCCTTGGCTGCCCACCAGGTAGATATCGAATGCCGTGTCACTGCTTTGCAGACGCTGCACTTCGGCGGTGCACGCCGGGCAGTGGTCCTCGACAAACAGGGCTTGGCGCGGCGCGACCGCTGAGCTGGTAGGGGACGGGGATGCCATGCCCTGGATCGGCAGCAGCCCGGGAAACAGCTTGGTCCAGGCCGCGGCGTAAGCGTTTTGGTAGGCCAGTTCGCGCTCGGCGCGTTTGGCTTCCAGCGCAACTTGTAATTCGGCATAGCGCTGGCGCTCTTGGTCGGTCTCGGCCTCGACTCCGAGTGCGGTCAACGGATCGAGGTTCGGGCTCCAGAAACCGCGCGGGCCGGCTTGGATCTGTTTGAAGCGCGTCCACTCCTGCTCCGTCAGCCCCCAGCTTGCAGCCTGTTCAGCATGAGAGCGCCCCAGAGGAGCGGACTGCGCGTCCTGGATCCGTGACTGTGTTGTCATGGGATTGCCCATCGCTGCTCCTGTGCTCAGTAGCGAAACGAGACAGACGACGGCGGGCAGTTGCGCTCTGTTCATGATTGCGTCTCAAGGGAGGTGCACGGTCTGGTCTGGCTGAGCCGCCACTGCGAAGATGGCTGAGTTCGGTTCCAGCACTTTCAGGTGCCAGTCTCCGAGCTGCTCGCCGCTATGCAGCAGCCGAACATCCATGAGCGAGCGGCTGTCATGAGGAGCGACCGCCAGAAAGCGCTCACCACCGCGGGACTCGAAACTCAACACTGAAAACGGCGGCGAGAGCGAGATGGGTTTGGGGTGAGCGGTCTGTTTCGGCTTGGCCACGGAAGACGTCGATGGTGGAGGTAATGGCTGGGTCTTGAGCTCCAGGAGCTGTTGCTCGACGTGCTCAAGGCGTGCGCGTAGCGCTGTCATGTCCGCTGCGGTGGCGCGGGCTGCCAGACCGTCGCGCAGTTCCTGTATTTCGTGCGCCCATTGATCCAGCATCGGATCGAGGGTATTGGCCTGTTGCTCACCGGTATCGACCATCTGCTTCAGGTCTTTCAGCGCGTACTGCAGTTTTTCCTGGGCATCCTTGAGCGCGCTTGAATCACGTTGCAGGGTGTCCAGGGTTTGTCGGTATTGCGTGTTCGTGCTCTGCAGCTCCGCCATGCGCTGATACTGGTTATACAAACCACCGCTCAGGCCGGCGACCGCCAGGCACAGCAGCCCAATGATGAGGGTTTGAAGCGTCGAGGCTTTCATGGGCGTGACTCCGACTGATGGGGCGAGACGGGTATGATTGGCGTGACGCCAGCCCCCGTTTTCTGCGGTTCGAAGCAGACCGAACGGCCGACTTCATCGGTCTTGAGTTGCCAGGCGGGGCCAGCGAGCACTTGTAGCGCGCGGCGCAACGGGATTGGGCCGAGCCGGTAATGGGCTGCGGGCAGAGGCCGGGTAAACAGCACCTTCACCGCCGCGGCATCGGGACAGAGCGAATAGCCCGAGCGCTGCAATACGTACTGCAACGCATCCTGCACCGAGGGGCTCAGGCTGGACGGGATGCTCACGTCAATGATTTGAGCGAGAAGATCGCGTTGTTCCGTGGTGGGCTCGGTGCTGACCAGCGTATAGCGGCCATAGCGGAGTTCTGTCGGATGGTTTCCTTCGGCTGTACCCCTCGATAGCTGGGCCCGATTGGAGCTACTGTCGATCTCTGGATGGGCCGGCAATGGGTTGGGGATTTGCGTGGTGCAGGCGCTCAATAAACCCAGCAGGCAGACAGGCGTGAAAAAACGCTCCATGGAAAAAACCTCATGTCAGATTCAGTGCAGAAACTGACATGAGGTGAAGGAGCGATTCAGTGAGAAAGACGATTCAAGGCGGGTCGTGTTAAAACTGAACGCGTTGTTACTCATCAAAAACGGCGAGCCCATCCAAGACGGCAGCGTCGGGGTCGAAGATCAACAATCGCACATCTGCCAATGCCGCCAGATACAGTACGTTGACTAAGGCTTCCGGCGTGCCGGCGTCGAGTTGTTCTTGTCTCAGGGTTGAATAAGGTTTGCCGTCAATGTTCAGCACGTTTTCGTCCGTCCATGGTGTGCCGATCAGTTTGCATCCGATACCGTTGCAATCCGGCAACGCGAACAGTTCGAACAAGAGGCCAGTTTGCCTCGGAACGAAGTGACTGACCCATTCTTCCAGATAAAGCATCGCTTCTTCGGGAAGGTGTGCGGTACTGATCTCCCAGGCTCGACTGTAGTGTCCCGTTTCGAAGTTCAAGCGATGGACCACGGCTTGGGCTTCTTTCAGGGAGTACAGGTCGCCGACGTGATGCCGCTCGTTGAGCACTTCTCCCATCACGGCGTAGATCACTTGGCGCACCAGCCCGGTGGACTGGCAGCGTTCATCCAACTCATCCGGAATGGATTGGCCTTCGCTGATCAAGGCGAAATCGTCATTGAACAGACAGGGGAACAGCTGCAGCTCATCGTTGGGCAGATGGGCTTGTGAGTCGTGTACGGGTCGAAAGCAGGGAGGGCAGTCGTCTTCGTAGGTGATCTGCAGCAGCCGTTCGATATGAAGGTTGTCATAGCCGCGAGCAAATGGGTTTGAGGCCGCCAGCAGGGCTGCGGCTTGGTGTGTTGGGTGCATGAGGGGTCTCCAGGATGAAAATGAACAAGGCGCCCGAAGGCGCCTATGAGGCTTAAAGCCAGCCATGTTCGGCAAGAGAGAGCGGATGCCCTTCACCCACGATGAAGTGATCCAGTACGCGCACTTCGATCAAGGCCAAGGCCTCCTTCAGCCGTGCGGTCAGGACGCGATCCGCCTGGCTGGGTTCCGTACACCCTGAGGGGTGGTTGTGAACAAAAATGGCGGCCGCAGCGTTATGCGCTAGGGAGCGCTTAACGACTTGGCGGGGGTAAACGCTGGCGCCATCAATGCTGCCGTGAAAGAGGACTTCGAACGCCAGCACGCGGTGCTGGGCATCGAGAAAAATCACACCGAAGACTTCATGCTCTTGTTGCACAATATGCAGTTTTAGGTATGAGGCCACGGCGCCAGGCGACGTAAGGTTAGGGCCGCGGGCGAACAGCCGACGATCTAGAATGTGCAGTGCCTCGTCGATAATCTGGTTTTCTTGAACGATACGATCGGCCTCGAAATCCGAGGTCTCGATCAAGGTGAGTTGGGTGCTCATGGTGGTACCTCCGAAGGGAACGATCAGGGGTACACGCCCGAGGGGAGTGGTATCCCCGAGGTGGATAGAGTGTCGCGGGTGTTAGCCGATGGCGCGCTGTTTACAGCCGAGTGAATCGATGGCGCTGGCCGTGTAGGGGTGAACCACAGCCGTCGCAGGGCGATGAGGAAAAGGCACTTATTCCCCGGTCGGTTTCGGGATCGAAGTCGGCACTGATGGGCATTAACCGAATCAGTCCACAATGGATGCCGGCGATGCGTTTCTCGATTTCATCCGTCGTGTAGTAGAGCGATAACGTGCTGTAGTCCTCGTACGCCACAGCGAACAGGCAGTCATCGCAAATCCAGAAGGATTCCATGTCGGTTCTCCTGTGCAGATTGAAGAAAAGGCGCTCGACGGAGCGCCTTGGTGAAGAACATCGTGGACTGTTCAGGCGGACTGAACGGTACGGGTGGCATCACGGCGAGCCGTGCGAGGAGTGGGTGGAGATTCAAGTTCGACTTGAGCCTCTGTTGGGTTTTCACTCTCCTCAGCTTCGGCATCAGCCGATGGTGGGGATGAATCACTGGTGGGCGCTTGCTCAGCAGGTGCTGTTGCTTCCTGCCTGGCGGGCGCTTTGTACTCGAATGTGCCGTCGACCTTGATCCAGTCGATGAACAGCAAACGACCTTTCAGGCTGGCGCCTGGTTGACCTTGTTTATCGCCTTTCTCGTAGAGAAACGGATCGATCCACAGGTCGCCAATACGGAACGACAGCAAGACCTTTTTCTCGGCGTTGACGGCGTCCATATAGAGACGAATCAAGCGTTCAGCTTCGCCCCCAGCGACTTTGCAGTCGAAGCGGGTGTACTCGACCGCATCGGTGGCGCCGTGCAGGGCTGCGATATCGCAGGCCATGAATGGCTGGCCGCGGCGGACTTGGACTTCACGAACACGGTTGAGGTAGCCGATACCGACGGTGTGCAGGTTGAAGTAAGTGGTCGCTTCTTGGGAGTGGTTGGCGTGGGCCATGGTGGTTCTCCTGTTTCAAGGGAAAACGGCGACGCACAAACCCTGATGGGGAAGTGAGCCCCCGTCAGGGTGGGTAAGGTGAAGGCGAGCGATGAACGATTCGCCACCGGCAAGCCGATGGCAAGCAAGACTATGCGTCTGGAGGAATAGCGGGATAGCAGAGGAACGTCTGCGGTAGTGGTCCGCAAACATGGGGTAGTGGGCATTCATCACCGCTGAAGCGGTAACCGTGCGAGCTTCCGAACGCTGATCGCACTTGGGTAAACCACCACAAACGTGGCGTAGCCTTGAAGGTTCAAGCTACCTGGGCTGGGCTGTCGACGACAGCGAACCACGCCCTTTGTATAAGCCTGGCACAGGGGAGCGTCAAGATGCTGCAACCCAGTTTTTTATGGCCGGAATTCAGTGGCAGTCACTGGAATGAAGAAAATGAAGAGTGAGCCTGACGGGTCGCCAGGCGAGGAAGAGAAAAGCCACCTTTGGCGGTCTTACGCAGTCGACAAGCTCCTCGCAAAACTTGGTTTAACTGCGCCATGATTCGCCAACCGACCCTTGTCGTGGCCTGGGTCGGAAGCTGTTGGCACGCATCCGCGCACAAAGGGTGCCCAATGTTTCCCCGGTGGGCTCCGGGGCTGAATACGATCGCCGAGGCGGATGACCACTATTGCCTGGCAGAGGCAATAGTGGTCATCCGCCGCCGTGAGATCAGGTTGAGCACAAATCGGGAACGAAATCCCCCAGAAGAAATGGCCCCGAACTCTAGGAGTCCGACCGAACTACCCGGAGCGAATCGGTCTTGGGTCGCCATTGGCGATGATCCTGAGGCACTACAGCAGAGAGGATGGGATGACGTCAAGGCAGAGTGCGTTGACTTAAAGGTCGCCCCAATATTCAAGTTGATCTTCAATGATGAGTCATGGACGACGCACATTTTTGCTGATCGGCACAGTGCCCTTGCAGTCCGGGTAGTGGGAGCACGACCAGAACGGCCCTGATTTTCCCTTACGTCTGAGCATTGAGGCGTTGCAAATGGGGCAGGCCGGACCGGTTTCTACCGGTAACGCCAAGGTGAGCGCTCCACAGTGTTCGACCAATTGCGCAATCCAACTCGCCTGCTTGGCGACGAATTCATCCAGAGTCAGACGTCCTGCTTCGATTTCGTCCAGGGCCTGCTCCCAGATCGCGGTCATACCCGGATCTGCGATTGCCGCGGGTACCGCCTCGATCAGGGTATGGGCCGCCGCAGAGGCCATCAAGGCGCGTTTTTTCTTCAGCAAATAACCGCGTTCAATCAATCCCTTGATGATGCCGGCTCGCGTGGCTTCGGTACCGATACCGGTGGTGTCCCGAAGTTTCTGTTTCAGGCGGGGGTCGTTGACCAGTTTGGCCACGTTTTTCATCGCCTTGATCAGATCGCCCTCGGTCAGCGGTTTGGGAGCGGCGGTGTGCATGGGCCTGAGTTCGACGTCGTTCACTGCGCACTGAGTACCCTGTTGCAAGACGGGCAATACTTGATGCTTTTGACTGGGCTCATCCTCCTCGGTGTTTTCGTAGAACAAGCCTTTCCAGCCCTGAACCAGAATCTGTTTGCCAACAGCGGTCAATCGTTCTTCGCCACACTCCAGTTCGACCTGGGTTCGATCAAACTCATGATGCGGAAGAAATTGCGCGAGGTAGTGGCAACGAATCAGCTCGTAGACATTGCGCTCTTGTTCAGACATCCGCGCAAGGTTCGCGGGTTCGGTGGTGGGGATGATGCCGTGGTGCGCGGTGACCTTGGCATCGTTCCATGCCCGTGAGCGCAATGATCGATCGAGGCTTCCGAATGCGGGCCGTAGTGCGGGATCCGTTTTGAGCAGGGCATTGAATACCGCGGGAACCTCGTTGAACATACTATCCGGCAAATAGCGGCAATCGCTGCGTGGATAGGTGGTGGCTTTGTAGGTTTCATACAGGGATTGGGCAGTGTTTAGGGTTTCCTGAGCGCCGAGTCCCAGCTTGCGCGAGCAGACTTCTTGCAGTGTGCTCAGGTCGAAGGGCAGGGGCGGCGGTTCTCGGAAATGCTCAGTCTGCAGCGAGAGTACTGTGGCGGTCTTACCGCTAGAAATCTCTTGGACCGCCTGAATGGCCAGCGCTTGTTGCAGGCAACGACCTGCCTCGTCCTGCCCTGAGCTGGGTGGTAACCACGACGCGATGAATGGTTGCCCCATTGAGGACAGGTGCACCTCCACTTCCCAGTAGGGCACCGAGACGAAGCTGGCAATCGCACGATCCCGATCGACTACCAGACGCAAAGTGGGTGTCTGGACACGTCCAACCGATAGTACGCCGTCGTAACCCACCCGCCGACCGAGAAGGGTAAATAAACGACTGAGGTTCATGCCGATTAGCCAGTCGGCGCGGCTTCGGGCGACGGCTGAGTGGTAGAGCGAGAAGGTCTCCTGCCCAGACTTCAGCGAGGACAGTGCCTTGCGAATCGACGCCTCGTTGAGTGCGGACAACCAGAGGCGTTGGACGGGGCCTCGATACTGGCAGCGCTCCAGTAACTCGCGGGCAATCATTTCACCTTCGCGATCGGCGTCGGTCGCGATAACGACGGTGGTGGCTTCGCTTAGAAGGCGCTTGATGACGTTGAACTGTGCCGCGGTCTTGGGTTTGACCTCGACCTGCCACTGCGCGGGAATGATCGGTAGATGGTCCAACGACCAGTTTTTGTACTGCATGCCATAGGCTTCGGGCGGGGCAGTCTCCAGCAGGTGACCGATGCACCAAGTGACGGTTGTCTGTGTGCCGATCAGGCAACCCTCACCACGGCGAGTGGCCCCGAGCACCTTGGCGATGTCCCGACCCTGGGAAGGTTTCTCGCAGAGGAAGAGGCGCATAGAACTGCTCCGGATTGAGTTCGGAGCAGCGTGGTTGGAAACAGCAGTGGCGAGATATGAGAAACCTGAATGGCAGGTTCCTCACATTAGATGGTGAGGGCAGACTTGAATGGGCCGAGATGGCTACCCATTTGTAGTGTGGACGACAGGTGGGTCTTCACGAGCAGCGAGTACCGACAGACCAGCCACTTCGCGCAGAGGAGCAATTTTTATGCCTGAACTCTGTCAGTCCGACGGTGGTTGCCCTCTGCGTTTTTTGGGTTTCGACGCAGGTGAACCGGCCTGCTCTGTATGTTGCCCGGCGTGTGTCGCAGATGCCGTCGGTTCATTGGAGCGTTCCCGCATGACCACGCTGTGCACCCGGTGGGGCAGAATGCCGACGCGACGGGCCTCGATCTTGAAGGTCACTCGTGCATTGTCTTCGCTGTCCTCCCACTCGTCGCGCACCGTACGACCTTCGACCAGCACGCGCATGCCTTTCTGGTATAGCGTGCTCCAGTGTTCAGCCTCGCGGTGCCAGAGCTCAACCGGCGCCCAATAGCCACCTCGATCTTCATAGCTGCCCTCGCGTGGCACAGGATTGTCGAAATACACATTCAGCCGTAGCAAGCGCCGTGGTTCGTCATTGCCTGATGGAAATTCCTGGAACTCTGGCGCACTGCCGATATTGCCTTCGCCGACGAAAAAAGTACTCATCGTGATATCTCCACTGCGGGTGTGAACTGGCGCAGTAACCGTTCGGCACTGGCCATTTTGATCGAACAGGTCGAGGCCTGGCGGTAGAGCGAATGCACCACGCTCATCTGTAGGTTCAGTGCAATGCGATCGCATTCGAAACGATGCAATCCCTCGCGTACGACCTGCGGCAGGGGTTTGTTACAGAGCTGCCGTTCCCAGACCGCAACGCCCATGCGAGAGAAATCGCGCGTGCGCCAACGTAGGAAAGTGCTGCCAGCGCTGGTATTCTGCAGCACCAGGCGAATATCGAGCAGTGAGTACGGAGGCTGTCCGGCCTGCTGCACTACAGCCTCCATCAGGTGATATAACTGCGCCTCGATTTCCCTCGCTACCTGCGCAAGATGCTCCAACTCCCCCTTACCCTTAAAAGGTTTTAAAAGGCCTTTTAGGGAGGCTGCGTGTTCGAGCTGTCGATAGGCATCCGGTGTCAACGCGTCGAAAAACATTGGGTGAGCCGGATTCATGGGATTCATGCTTCGTCCTCCGGCTCATCCACTGTTGCAGATGGCTCTCCCGTTTCCTCTGCCAACGCGTCGGCGTCATCCACTGCCACAGCACCACGACGAACGATTGGCGGCGCGAACTGGGAGCGGCGATGCCCCTCAAGGATGTCCATCGGGGGCAAACCCAATTTCTCGATGGCCGCCAAAGCACGAGCATTGTTCGCCGCCATGTCATCACGGGTGACGCCAGAATGCCGATAGCGCTGGGCCTGGCCGAATAGGCTGCGCAAAAGATGGGCGCCGTCGTCGATCCAGGCTTCCATGTCGATACGGCCGATCAGGGCGGTGTGATGGGCCAATAGAGTCCGACGTACCAGGGTGTCGTAGTCGGTCAGCAGGTAGACCGCCAGAAAACCCAGCTGGCTGCCGATGTATAACGGCAAGGTGACGGGGTGGATGTTGAGGTTGTCGCCCATGTCGATCTGTGTCGGCAGGTCCTGCCTGATCCGATCCAGTTGATGGGTCAGTTCTAGCATTCCAGCTTTGGCCTGCATCAGTTTTTCTTCGAGTTGCACGATGGCCCAGTCGGCATAGGGATCGTCCTGGGCGGCGGTTTGTTTGATCAGATTGGTGACACTGATGTAGCCGGCCATGCCCATGATCGAGTGGACGCCTTCGCGTGCGGTCCGACCTTGCCAGATACGGGCGGCGTGGTGCGTGTGCAGGGTCAGGGTGATGCTGCTGCGCAATGAACCCAGGTTGAGTTGATAGTGGTCGGCCACGGTGTTGTCCTCGCATAAGCTTGGACGGGAACGTTGCGACAGATGAGGAACCAGGGCAGCCAAAAAGCTGAATGCGGTCTGTTCGGTTTGGTATGAGAGGGTTAACTTCGAGAGATTCGTGAGTGATGCCAGTTGCATTATTTCCATGGATGGCTATAGCCGTGCTGTTCGGTTTACATAGGTTCACCCCCTCGCGATCTCGCAGTAGAACTCAGTAGATTTGATGCCACTGGCATCAAATCTACTGACGTCCAGAGCGTTTGCCGCGTAGTTGGCGTAACTCATTCAGGCACGCTTGGGCGAGCGCAGAGGCAGGTTCGCCCTGTTTTCTGGGTTGGCGTGAGGGTGATGGAGTAAGTGGCTCCGCGACGGGTGAGTGCTCTGTCTGACCTGCCCAAGGACGAAAGTCGCCTTTCAGTGCGCGCTGGATCAGGCCCATCAGATACGCCACTGGCTTGCGGATACCTCCGGCCTTACAGCGTGCCCCCGCTTCGTTGAGCACCGCCTGACGATCCACTGGTTTGAGCTTGTTCAACGCCACAGCGATGACCTGACGCTCGCTTGGCCTCAGGTGTAGCGGATCGGGCCAGTGCAGGTTATCCACCGCTGGGGTCGCGCGCGGTACAGTACAAATACTTTCTTTTAATACAGTACAGGCGGCGTTCGGATTCCGAACGGTGCCGGAATCATTGGCGTTCAAGCCCGGTTCGGAATCCGAACGAGGGCCTGCACGATTCCGAACGCAGTGATCGCCACCCAGTTCGGAATCGTGTAACGCGTCATCGGTTGCCAAATCCAATCCTTGCTGCGTCCAGTGTTCGCCCCAGCTGTCGAGCCGGGTGGGGAGGCGACTCTGATCGATATCCGTGTCTTGGCGGACCTCTGTCACAACGTGCTGAGCGACAATTCGCACCGCCTTGGCTTTATGGGTGAGGCAATGTCCGACCAGCTCCAGGTAATCCTGATCCAGTTCCATGGCTTCGGCGGGGGTTAACGGTTCATCGTGCAGGACGTACAGAGAACCTTGTAGGCGTCCGCTGAGCTGATCGCGGCCACGACTCACCAAGCTGAGCCAGCGCGTCAGCCTGAGCATCGTCAAGACGCGTGCGATGGTTTCACGGGAGGCTGACGCGCCATAGGGCACGCTCGACAGGTAAGGTTGCAAATCCTCATAGCGGGGTGTGACCACACCCTGGCCTTGTAGCATGAGTCGAAACACCTGCCAGGCATTACGTTCCAATGGCGTCAGACGATTATCCAACAGCAACCGACGTGGCACGACTTCGTGTGATTGGCCGCTGAACAGAAAGCCAGCCTGCAGAGCCTGGTAGGAGGGCTGTTCAGTGGTAGGGCGTGCGGGCCAGCGTTCACTCAGCTGCTGGGTGCATTGCTGCAGGACACGCTGCCAGCGACTGGAAGGGGCAGTGTTCATGTTCCGTTGCTGTACTGGTCGATCTGCTGCCAAACGATGGTCAAACTGATCTGTTGTTCTTCGGCCAGCATCATCATGGCGTCGAGCTGATCCTCAGTTCCGTCCTGCGCGCGTAGCTGGCACCATCGCTGCCAGAGCGCATGTTCCTGCGCTTCGCTCAAATGCTGAGGGCGACCCTTACGGGTTTCTATCTTGAGCAGACGTCGGCGCAGGGCGGTTTCCGAATGCGCCAAGCCGAAGCGCTGATACATGATGGTGCTGCTGGCGCCTAGCTTGAGCGCTCGGTTGATCAAGCGCTCGTTCTGCTCGTCGCGGTCGGCTTGCTCGATCAGCCGGTGCAGCACTGGCGAGTCGATCTTGACCTCGACCCAAGACACGGTGGCATGGGCCAGGCGCGACAGCGTGGTGGGGGGTAAAGATTGCAGCAGGTAGATGTCGTCCTCACTCAATCCGAGTGCCTTACAGCGTTGCAGATTACCCAGGCGTAGCTCATGCAGTACCTGGGTCAGCATGGCCTGGTTGAGCACATTGAAGGACGGGCTCATGGCAGCTCCTTCGGTGAGTTGTCATCAGGGGGGAGCGTTAAGTCGATCAGACGGCGAGCCAAACGAATCAGCCGATACAGCTTGATTAACAAACTGTCGGGCAGTCGCTCCAGTCCTACGTCCACGGCGGGACGACCTGTCAGCGGGAGTTGATAGATCCCCAGCAACAGCTGGCCAAACAGGGCTGAGGGCAGTTGCTTGCGATCCTCCCAGTTCACGTTGTCTTGAGCGCGCAACAGGGCCAGGAGCAGTAGGTGAATGCCGGTCGCGCAAGGCGCTGCAAGATCAAGTCGCTCGATGTCGAGGGCGAAGCCCAAGCCATGCTTCTGATCGATGATGCTCTCGGGATGTCCGGCATAGGCGGCCATTTCCCGCGCCAGTCCGGCGATGGCTAAACGCAGTTGTTCGGGGCTATCCAGTGCTGGTGCAATGGGCCAGATGTCGTCGATCGTGCAGCTCTCGTCGGTCGGTGCTGTTTCGGTGGCGGTCTCGCGATCGATCTGTTCGCGAATCTGTTGAACGCGTGACGGAGGGCTGATCGCTGATACAACATTCGTTTCAGGTGGTGTGAGCACTTCCTCTCGCGCTGTTTCGGTCTGGGTTCTGGTCTCAGTTGATTTGGGACGGGACTCGGAGGAGGGAGGTCCTGGCGCGGCTTCACCAACGCTCGGCGGATGGCTGTTCTCTGAGGGTGTGGTGACGACAACGCCAGGAGTCGAGATGACCTGTTGGGTGTCGCTCAGTTCCAGCGCCAACATACGGTAGGACTGTCCGAGCAAGCGGCTCATGCGTTCGAGCAGTTCATCCTGGATCTGCTCAAGATCGAAGGACTCGGGTTCGGCATCGAAGTAACCCAGGGTATCGAGCCAAAATTCGGCGAACGCAATGGTGGCGGTTGGATAACGGTTCCAGGTTCGTTCAGCCTGGCTACGTAGGCCGATCAGGCGTTCGATCTGCGGCTTACCCAATCCGGCATACAGGGTTTGTGGAATGGCGGGTAGTAAGTGTTCAAGGGTGTCGAGCATCCGGCTAATGTGCGACTGCGAAATGGGATAGCCTCCAGCGGCAAGGCGTCGTGCCAGCTCACGTTGCGAGAGCACAGCGCCATCTGGTTCGAGCATGGTTTTGAGTTTGGCTACCGCCAGAGCACGCTCGATGAAGGTGAGTTGGCCGTGCAGATCGCTTTCGGCCAGATGGCCGAGTAGGGCGGTGATTTCATTGGCCCAGGGTCGGAACAGGCAGTGAATGCGAAAAAAACGTTCGTCGCGGGTTTCCTGCCACAGCTCGCCGAGAATCGCCAAGCGCGTATTACCGCCGTTGCGGATGATGAAATAGGTTTCTCCTGGGCGACGGGTAATCGGCGGTGGTTGATCCAGCCCGCGTTCACGGATCGAGGCCTTGATATCGTCATACAGCGGATTACGGATGAAACGCGGGTTGTGTTCATAGGGCCGCAACTGCTCCAGAGTGACCAGCATAGGTGTGTCGATGACTGGATCGGACAGCCGCTCCAGTTCTGGACCCCGAGGGAAGTGGTCCTGGTGCAGCTTGTCAGTGATCTGCTCCTGACTGAGCTTCTTCATTTGAGCAGCCTCAGTTAACGCCGGTTACGCAAATGGTCACCGACCTCGAATTTCACGATATCGGCAGTACCCGAACCTTCGAAATGTTGGGAAAGTTCTGCGAGGAACCACCCCATGGCCGAGCGCCCACCCTGCAGACGAAAGACCACGGTGCAGTACTCCTCGCAAGGTGGGTGGTGTGATCGAATGGATGGCTGAACGATGATGGGAAGTTGATCCAGCATCAAAAGACTCCTGGCCAAACGCTGTTGGCATTAAGGTCGAAAAAAATGACTGGGCGAGAAGTGCCGGCTTGGTGATTCGTCTCATTTAACTTCCGCGCACCTGCTCACCGTAGAGATCGCTTCGCGCCACTCCGGGAACAGTTCGATGGCCAGCGCTTGCATGGTTTCCAGTGCGGATGGCGAGCGTCGTTCACGTGAGCGACGCGTCTCGATTCGATGGACCGGTAAGCCGAGGGAGGCGGCATTGAGATAAGCCACTCGGTCTGGAACTACGGTGTCTAGAACCGAGATATTGATCGTCCCAGCGAAGGTTGCGCGCAGGCCACGGATGATCATCCGAGTGTCCACCCGAATCGCGTTTACCTGGTTCAGTAGCAGTCGCAAGGGGGGCGGTGGAACGCCCAGGTGGCGGAATGGTTCGAGGTCGCTGAGTAGCTTCAAGGTGCCGCGGTGCAGTTCGCGGGCGGCAAGCATTTCCGGGGTGATGGGCGAGAGGGCGAGATCGGAGGCGAGGATGGCCATCTCTAGCAGCACGCTACGTGCGCCCTGAGTGTCGATCAAAAGCAGGTCATAATGGGGGCGGAAATTGGCCAGCAAATTGCGCAGCCGTAATCGCCCATCGGGGGCATGCAGCAGCAAGGGGGTCAGTCGGCCTTGATCATCGTTGGAGAGGATCAGGTCGAGCCCTGCAATCACCGTCCTGGAAATAATCTGTGCAGGAGTTGTCAGGTTGAGTGCGATGAACTCGTACGCACCAGCAACGGTTTTCTGGCTCAAGGCGTAATAGCTGGAGAGAGTGGGCTGGCTATCCAGATCGAGCAGCAGGACGCGCAGACCAGCATCTGCCAGCAGGCCGCCAAGGTTGGCGGCTACTGTGGTTTTGCCCACCCCGCCTTTGGTGGAAACCACCGATACCACACGCATGACATCAGACCTGCTGACCTAAGCGTTCAACGATCCACCGCTCGATCTCCAGCGAATCCCAGCCGACCGCGCGCAGTCCAATGCGTTTGGCTTGAGGGAATTTACCTTCTTTCATCAGGTTGTAGATGTGCGCACGCTTGAAGCCGGTTTTTCGCTCCACCTCGTCACGGCGCATGATGTGACGTTCGACCTGCGGTTGAGGAGCTTCAGTGATGGGGGAGGCTTGGCTGGACATGCTAGTCACTCCTGGCGCTGATTGGCGCGTGGTGGGAAGTGACTTGAATTGAATAGCAGAAAACAGAGGTAGTCATTGCACTGCAATCAAAGGAATTGCAGTGCAATGCATCGATTACTTGTGTTTCTTGAGACTACGGTTGGCTGAGGCAAATTTTTCGTCCAGCGTTCGTTTGCTGAGACCGGGCACATCTCTGTAGCGCGCGAGAACAGCATCGACGATTGCGGCTTGATTCTTGAACACGGAGAGAGGCTTTCCAGCGGGTGAATGGCCCAGCAGCAGGTTGACTAAAACACCAATGATATTCTGATACGTGATTTCGCTACGTTCACTGATGTGGCCATGCGTTTTGACCAATGCTTTGAGCTCATCCCGCTCTAACCCGATTGATTGAAGGTCTTTTAAAAAATCTTGATGGTGGCGCTGTAGCGTTTCCAGCTCTTGCAGGATGACGTCCCGATCAGCTTTAAGTGCTAGGTAGGTTCCTATGCTGACTTTTTCATCAGCATCCTTGCTGGGCTCAAACAGAAAGCTAGGCTTTTGATCGGGATAGTGAACCTGCATCCAGTGGCGCAAATCAGAGTGGCGTATCGTCAGCTGAAAAGGTTCTACGTAAGTCCCCATGCGAACCGAAATACCGAGACACCCATAAGGCAACTCATCGTTACGTACAGCGTCATAAATTGCTTCAGTAGTCGCGCGCAGGCACGGCCATTGTGGGAAAATTTTTCCAAGCCTCTCTGGGCAGATCTCATCAGCTCTTATTATTTCTGCTTCATGACGAATGAGATTGCACCAACGTAATGCTGCGTCAATCGGTCTATAGAAGGTTTTAGTTTGCGGATTAAAAATTTGCACAGACATATAGGGGCGGACCTCCATTTCCCGTGGATAAGGCCTCCCGCGAAGCATCGCTATGTCAGCAAGCTGATGGTAGCCGCTGCTCTTCTGGATTCCTCGCTCGGTGAGGTTGTTCCACCTACCAATGATTCAATGCTTCGTATATGAACTGCCGTTCAGAATAAAAACGCTAAGCATGGTCGTTATGTTGACTTTTTTGGTCGTTAATGGCTAGCAAAAAAATAATTGTGAGTTCCTCCGGGTTTTCGGATTGTCTACGCTGCCGACATCACCGATGAGCGTATCGGTCATGGTCGAACAGTTGGCCGCCGTTAGCGTTGTTACACGCCAGGCGAGAGATCTCGAGCCTAAGAACAATGCCGATGCGACCGGGCGCGACTTTTGCGGTCATGCGTGTAAAGCCGATCCCGCAAGCGATGCTGAGCCCAGAATGTCCAAAATTGTCGTTGACAGCATGACTTTCAATCCTCCGGCGGCAGGTCTGCGTGGTGTCGGGAGCCGTTGCGTCCTTGATCTTTTGTTCAGTCTGGCCACAGCAAAGGACCAATAATCAGGTGAGTTTGGAGTAAATCAGCACGTGAGCTGATGGCGTTGATCTGTGAGGTCTTGGGAGCGTTGTGTGGAGGGGCGAAGGCGGTCCAGTTAAACAAGAAGTCATTCGCGTGACTCATTGGGAAAAATCAGCAGAAGGTGCAATCTTCCGACGTGCTTCCGTTATTTACTGACGAGCGTCAACAGCTAGCCTAGACCAAGGCTACGAGTGGGAGAACATCAGCTTTACTCCAGCCGCTCCGAAAACTAGCGCAAGGGTGCCTTCGATCCATCGGCGCGCTCGGCGGTATCCCCGAATCATAGGCGCGGTGGAGAAGACGATCGCATAGCTACAGAAGATAGTGACGCTAAGCACGGCGCAACCGGCCAGAATAATCGCGACTGTTTTTGGCGAAGCTTGCGGCCCCAAGCCAAGGGTCATGGTAGCGATCCAACCGAGTAGTGCCTTGGGGTTTGTGAGATGCATGAGCAAGCCGCGCTGATACAGGCTGAACCCCGAGACTTTTGGCGCGGCCGCTATCTCTTTCTCGAGCCGCTCATTGGACGTTAGAGCAGAGCGGCCTGCTTTGATGGCAAGGAAGAGCAGGTAAGCACCGCCAACCGTTTTTAAGACGCCCAGCGCTTGCGCATATTGTGCCAGGACCGCTGAGACGCCCGTGGCTGCCATCGATCCCCAGAAAATCGAACCACTGATGACACCCGCTGCTAGCAGGAGCGCAGGCTGCCTGCCTTGGTTCATCGCGACGCCCATTATCCGCATGTTGCTCGGTCCAGGGCTCGCCGCTCCAACAATATAGGCCGTGAATACGAGGAGGAGATGGTGGTAATCAAATGACATTAAAAGCCCCTTAACGAAGTTCTATGCCAGTCAGCGGCTCTGTTGCTAGCAGTCCTATGACGGGGCGATGATGGACGACCACAAGAGCCGACCCGCGCGGACTCCTCTGTAAGCCTCAGTGCGATGCTGTCTGAACGCTATATTTCACGCCCGGATTGGTGGATCTCCGTTACAGACATGGTGAATATCAGTTTTGATTTGCCGTTATTTGAGTAGGCATGAGGTACGTCTGTTTTTGCTACGGCTGAGCAACCCGCAGAAATGCTCAGTTCGGTATCACCTACTGTGAAGTGAAGTGTCCCTTTCTCCACGTGAAATAGCTCAGTTGTGCCGTGAGGATGCCCTGAGGAGGCAAAAGTTTCGCCGGGAAACATTTCCCAGCGCCAAAGCTCAATCATGTTCGGACCACTGGTTCCAGCCAGGAGCCGAGCCGTCCCCCCCAAGTTTCCTGTCCAGAGTGTGGGGATATCCTTACTTTCGATGAGGTGGGCAGATGGGGCGTCGGACACGTTCACGACATCAGCAACTGAAAGACCCAAAGCAGCAGCGATTTTGCAAAGGATCGCGATGCTTGGGTTAGCCGTGCATTTCTCTATCTCGACCACCATGCCCTTGCTGACACCGGAGCGACGGGAAAGCTCGTCGAGAGTGATTTTCCGCTTCTTTCGTTCCTCTTTGAGCCTACGGGAAACTGCCTCGCTAACGGTTTGAACGTCGGCCCCGGTGTTGGTCGGTATATTGACTATTTTGGTCATTGGTCGCTAGTATGAAATGAATTTTAGGATTAAAGGGATTCTCTGATGCTGTCCGTACTGCCGTCAATCGACCAAGACGTAATCAATTTGGCACCTGAGTTCAGAGCGCTCAGCATTGTGGTCGAAGCTGCACCAATCGCCAATCCAGATATTGGCAAGGACGCTTTGTCTCGAGCCTGTCAATCAGTCACGGCGGGTGGTGCACTATGGGCGGAAGCTCACCTGACCGCTTGGGCGGATCTCTTCCGAAAATTCGGTGCCAAGCCGCAGCGCACCCCTTGCTCAGCTGAAGCTCTTCGCAAACGAGTCCTGCGTGACGGTAGTCTGCCGAGTATCGATCCAGTGGTTGATCTCTATAACGCAATCAGCATTGAGTACGCAGTTCCTGTCGGCGGTGAGAACGTCGAAGCCTATGTGGGCTCGCCGCGACTCGCTGTAGCTGATGGGTCGGAACCTTTCGACACCATGAAAGAAGGTGCTCCAGCCCACGAATATCCTGATTCTGGCGAGGTTGTTTGGCGGGACGATAAGGGGGTGACTTGCCGTCGTTGGAATTGGCGCCAGGGCGTCAGAACACGGCTCAGTGCAGATGCGAAGCACATGTGGTTCATTCTGGAAAGTCTGCCGACAATGCCGCTCGAGGCATTGACTGAAGCGGGTGACAAGCTGATAGAAGGCCTGCAACTGATGATGCCAGGCGCTCAGATTGAGAGTGTACTTATCGGTCCAGGTGCCAATTAGTAAATAAGCGAGACGGCACGGGCTGCTTGTGGGGATGCATACGGGGTTATGTCCAATCTTGCCTCGCACGCAGCCTTTTTGATCGGTGGCAATCATGCCCAACCACATCACGTTGGAAAAGCCTGCAGCTGAATCGAAGAAATCTCCATAGCGCATGGTGTCGATTATTGAGCGATGTATGCTTCGGAGTCAGTCCGTCCTGTGGTGATCTAATTGCAGAATCACACAATGGAGTCATGAACTATGTTTACCGGTCTTAGCGCATTTCCTTTGACGCCAATGAATGAGCAGGGTGTGGATGAAGGAGCATTTACTCGCCTTGTGGAGCAACTGGTGGCTGCGAAAGTAGATTCTATCGGTGCGCTCGGGTCTACAGGAAGCTATGCGTACCTTTCTCGGACTGAACGCTCACGAGTTACGCAGTTGGCAGTAGAGGCAGCCGGGAATGTTCCCGTCATGGTAAGCATAGGATCGCTGCGTACACGTGATGTGCTGTTGTTGGCAGAAGATGCGCAAAAGGCGGGAGTCAAAGCATTGTTGCTGCCGCCCGTTTCCTATCAGAAGCTATCAGCTGAAGATGTTTTTTCGCTGTACGAAACGGTCACCGCCAATATCTCCGTCCCGCTATGCGTCTATGACAACCCCGGCACCACCC
>Ga0207655_1001029_pt1 | contig 28136 bp, 26 predicted proteins | sample KBSM44metaG_FD_184398 | JGI IMG/M metagenome (GOLD analysis project Ga0207655, IMG submission 184398) | Miscanthus rhizosphere microbial communities from Kellogg Biological Station, Michigan, USA - KBS M4-4 metaG (SPAdes) (version 2) | ecosystem: Host-associated > Plants > Roots > Rhizosphere >... | reverse complement strand
CTCAAATTAACAACAATACCAGTACATGGTTTGCGCAAGGCGAAGGATTATTTTTATGAAGCTTAAGAACACACTCCTGGCGTCCGCACTTCTTTCCGCGACCGCCCTGTCCGCGAATGCCGCGACAGAGTTAACGCCGGAGCAAGCGGCAGCGTTAAAACCTTTTGACCATAAGGTCATTGTGGGTCGTTACAACTCCATTGGCGATGCCGTCGCCGCCGCATCAAAAACCGCCGATAAAAACGGCGCGGCCTCGTTTTACGTTGTCGACCAGTCTGATGCGGGCAACAGCGGCAACCAGCGCGTCACCGTTGCGCTGTATAAAGACGATGCACCAAAAGCTGACGCACCGAAAAACCGCGTGATTAACGGCATCGTTGAGCTGCCAAAAGATCAGGCTGTTCTCCTGGAACCGTACGACACCGTCACCGTTCAGGGCTTCTACCGTAGCCAGCCTGAAGTGAACGACGCCATCACCAAAGCGGCAAAAGAGAAAGGGGCCTACTCTTTCTATATCGTGCGTCAGGTGGATGCGAACCAGGGCGGCAACCAGCGTATTACCGCATTCATCTATAAAGAAGATGCGAAAAAACGCGTACTGCAAAGCCCGGACGCCATCCCTGCGGATTCAGAAGCGGGTCGCGCTGCGATAGCGAAAGGCGGCGAAGAAGCGAAGAAAGTTGAGATCCCGGGCGTGGCCACCTCTGCGGCACCAAGCGCCGAAGTGGGCCGTTTCTTTGAAACGCAGTCCACCAAAGGCGGGCGCTACACCGTTACGCTGCCGGATGGCACTAAAATTGAAGAGTTGAACAAAGCCACTGCCGCGCAGATGGTGCCGTTCGACAGCGTCAAGTTCACCGGCAACTATGGCAACATGACGGAAATCTCCTACCAGGTAGCGAAGCGTGCGGCCAAAAAAGGGGCGAAGTACTACCACATCACCCGCCAGTGGCAGGAACGTGGTAACAACATCACCATCAGTGCCGATCTGTACAAGTAACAAAACAGTTTTAAAAAGGCGGCGCAATGCCGCCTTTTTTGTTACTTTTTTTCTGATTTCTGCCACACATCATTGCATGCTTTCCTGACACTCCGTAAAATCCCGCGCCTTAGTGTGATCCACCATTTTTATGCGCCTGTGCGAAATAATTATTCTGGATTTGGACCTTTCATAACAGGAAGCCAATGGAAAAGAAACTTGGCCTGAGTGCTTTAACTGCACTCGTTTTGAGCTCAATGCTGGGTGCAGGTGTATTCAGTTTGCCGCAAAATATGGCGGCGGTCGCAAGCCCTGCCGCGCTGCTGATCGGCTGGGGCATCACCGGAGCCGGCATACTGCTGCTGGCCTTCGCCATGCTCCTGCTGACGCGCATCCGCCCGGATCTGGATGGCGGAATTTTTACCTACGCCCGTGAGGGTTTCGGAGAGTTAATCGGCTTCTGCTCGGCATGGGGCTACTGGCTGTGTGCGGTTATCGCCAACGTCTCTTACCTGGTTATCGTCTTCTCGGCGCTCAGCTTCTTTACCGACACCCCTGAACTGCGCCTGTTTGGCGACGGCAATACCTGGCAATCCATCGTCGGGGCGTCGGTACTGCTGTGGGTGGTTCACTGGCTGGTATTGCGCGGGGTTCAGACCGCCGCCAGCATCAACCTGGTGGCAACGCTGGCGAAGCTGGTTCCTCTTGGCCTGTTTATCGTGCTGGCGTTTATCGCGTTCCGCCTCGACGTGTTCAAGCTCGACTTCACCGGTATCGCGCTGGGCGTGCCGGTCTGGGAGCAGGTAAAAAACACGATGCTTATTACCCTGTGGGTATTCATCGGGGTTGAAGGCGCGGTTGTCGTCTCTGCCCGGGCGCGTAATAAACGCGACGTGGGCCGCGCTACGCTGCTGGCCGTACTCGCGGCGCTGGGCGTGTACCTGCTGGTGACGCTGCTGTCGCTGGGCGTGGTGGCGCGTCCTGAACTGGCGGAAATGCGTAACCCCTCCATGGCCGGACTGATGGTGAAAATGCTCGGCCCCTGGGGTGACGTGGTGATCGCTGCGGGGCTGATCGTCTCCGTGTGTGGCGCATACTTGAGCTGGACCATCATGGCCGCTGAGGTGCCTTTCCTGGCCGCCACGCACAAAGCGTTCCCGCGCCTTTTTGCACGTCAAAATAAAAACAATGCACCCTCAGCCTCGCTGTGGCTTACCAACATCAGCGTACAGGTCTGCCTGGTGCTGATCTGGCTCACAGGTTCGGACTATAACACCCTGCTGACCATCGCCTCAGAGATGATTCTGGTACCCTATTTCCTGGTGGGTGCGTATTTATTAAAAATCGCCACGCGCCCGGCGCACTATGCTGTAGGTGTGGGTGCCTGTATTTACGGCCTGTGGTTGTTGTATGCTTCCGGCCCGATGCACCTCCTGCTGTCGGTAGTGTTGTATGCGCCGGGTCTGCTGGTCTTTATCTACGCCCGCCGCACGCATCAGCTGGAGAATGCGCTGAAACGCCGTGAAATGGCCTTGATCGGCCTGTTACTGGTTGCCGCCGTACCGGCAACCTGGATGCTAATGGGATAACGCCGCTTTCCCATTGTTGAACTGAAATGGAGAATACGATGGGAAATGCGCAGCAGCGTCCAATTCTGATTACCGGTGGAGGCCGTCGTATCGGCCTCGCCCTTGCCCATCACTTTCTCAACCTGCGCCATCCCGTCATCGTGAGCTATCGCAATGAATATCCCTCGATTGAGGGGCTGCGGAAAGCGGGTGCAACCTGCATTCAGGCGGATTTTTCTACTGATGAAGGTATTCTTGCCTTTGCCGAAAAGGTGAAATCCACCACCCACGGGCTTCGCGCCGTTATCCATAATGCCAGCGCATGGCAGGCAGAAACGCCAGGCACGGCGCTCAGCGAAACGCTCTCCTGCATGCTGCAAATCCACGTGAATGCCCCCTATCTGCTAAACCATGCGCTGCAGGATCTGCTCCGCGGCCACGGGCATGCCGCAGGCGACATTATTCATTTCACGGATTACGTGGTGGAGCGCGGCAGCGACAAGCACATCGCCTATGCAGCCAGCAAAGCCGCCCTGGATAACATGACGCGCTCGTTTGCCCGCAAGCTGGCGCCTGAAGTAAAAGTGAACGCCATCGCCCCGGCGATGATTTTGTTCAACGAAGGCGATGACGCGGAGTACCGCCAGCAGGCGCTGAACAAATCGCTGATGAAAATCGCCCCCGGCGAGAAAGAGGTGATCGATCTTATCGACTATCTGCTCACCAGCTGTTACGTCACCGGCAGAACCTTCGCGGTGGACGGTGGACGTCCGCTACGCTAGTGGAAACGGCTCCAGAAGAAGATCAACACCCAGGCGCTGAGGCTCCAGCAGACCACTGCCCCGCCCAGCGCCAGGGGAAGACGCAGAAAACCGGTGAAGTACCACAGGGAAAGCAGATAGAGAAAATAAGGGATGATAGACCACATGCCAAACACGATAGTCGTGCGCAGCGCTTCCGTTCCTCGCTCAGAGGCAACGATGTAATGCGCAATCAGCGCGAACGTCGGGAAAAGAGGAATCAACCCGGCAATGTAGTAGTTTTTCGTTTTAGCCAGAATGCCAATCATTAACACCACCAGCGCACCCAGCGCGGCTTTAATCACCAGCCCCATGATTTTCCCATAACAATCAAGTAACAATGCGAACCAGAATAACGGAACTGGCGCTAATTTTGAAAGATTAATGGAAGGTTAAGGTTGCGCGGTGTATGTTGACATTTTTCGCAATAACAGACGCTGTATGAATAAGATTGTTTATGTAGAAGATGAACCCGAAGTGGGCCAACTGATCGCCGCCTATCTGGGCAAGCATGATATGGACGTCATTGTTGAGCCGCGCGGCGATCGCGCTGAAGAGGTGGTGATACGCGAAAATCCGGATCTGGTCCTGCTGGACATCATGCTCCCCGGTAAAGACGGGATGACGCTTTGTCGTGACCTGCGCGCCCAATGGGATGGCCCTATCGTACTGCTTACCTCTCTCGACAGCGACATGAACCATATTCTCTCGCTGGAGATGGGTGCCAACGACTACATTCTCAAAACGACCCCTCCTGCCGTTCTGCTTGCCCGTCTGCGCCTCCATTTGCGCCAGCGTGCCAGCATCGAGCGTGAAGCGCCCGTCCCCTCACTCACGCCACATAAGGCAATGCGCTTTGGGACCTTATCTATTGATCCGGTCAACCGCCAGGTGCTGCTTTCAGGTGAGCTTATCGCACTCTCTACCGCAGATTTCGACCTGCTGTGGGAGCTGGCAACCCACGCCGGGCAGATTATGGACAGGGATGCGTTGCTGAAAAATCTGCGCGGCGTGAGTTACGACGGAATGGATCGCAGCGTAGACGTCGCGATTTCACGCCTGCGTAAAAAACTGCTGGATAACGCCACGGAACCCTACCGCATTAAAACCGTGCGAAATAAGGGGTATCTGTTTGCTCCGCACGCCTGGGAAACCTAATCATGCCTCTCTGAATGCCTGATTTATACAATTGCGCAACATCTCCCTTGAAAATAGGGTGAATTGCTTCATAATTAAGTCACTCTCCTCGTACCCGTATTCAAGGGGACATATCAGCAGTAGCGCGATCGCAATGCTACTGCAGTTCTCTCATCCCGGCCTGGTCGCCAACCGTTCCTTCAGTGATATCAAAGGCTCTCAAAGAAAGCCTGACCCTATGTTTTCACGAAAATCTTGATATGAGGATTTAAGCCAATGAAATATGTATAGCTACCAAAAAGTAGAAGTCATCAAAACCAATCTTGAATGGATTGTAAATCAAACTTCCGTCAACCATCCGTGTCCCTCAAACGCCGATCAAAAAGCCCTGTTTAATCTTCTGGAACTCATCCAGGCATACGAGATTCTGCTTGATTTAATCAACGAATTTGGCACTTCCGTCATTGATAATGACGTTGCGGAAGGCTTATCTAACACTGAAAAGCTTATAACTAAAATTAAAAGCAGCGCGCACGCAATGTAGGTATGATCGACTTTGCGAGGGCGATGAGTTCGCCACCGTAAGATCGTGGCCACATTCATTTCGGTAAAATTTAATGAAAAAGCTGTTTGTGCAGTTTTATCTCCTGCTGTTTGTCTGCTTTCTGGTAATGACCATGCTGGTTGGGCTGGTCTATAAATTTACCGCCGAACGCGCGGGCAGACAGTCGCTGGATGATTTGATGAAGAGCTCGCTCTATCTGATGCGCAGCGAGCTGCGTGAGATCCCCCCGCACGACTGGGCCAGAACCCTCAAAGAGCTGGATCTTAACCTGTCATTTGATCTGCGCATTGAACCGATGAAGGATTTCGATTTAGACCCGCCGACCATGCAGCGCCTGCGTGATGGTGACATCGTGGCGCTGGACGAAAAATACACCTTTATTCAGCGCATCCCGCGCAGCCACTACGTTCTGGCCGTGGGGCCCGTTCCCTATCTTTACTATCTGCACCAGATGCGCCTGCTGGACATGGCGCTGCTGGCATTTATTGCCATTTCGCTGGCCTTACCGGTGTTCATCTGGATGCGGCCACACTGGCAGGACATGCTAAAGCTGGAATCCGCCGCGCAGCGTTTCGGCGACGGGCACTTTACGGAGCGCATTCACTTCGACAGCGGTTCCAGTTTTGACCGGCTCGGCGTGGCCTTCAACCAGATGGCTGATAATATCAATGCGCTAATTGCCAGCAAGAAACAGTTAATCGACGGGATCGCTCACGAGCTGCGAACGCCGCTGGTTCGTCTGCGCTACCGCCTGGAGATGAGTGAAAATCTCACCGAGGCAGAGAACCACGCGCTGAATCGCGATATTGGCCAGCTGGAAGCGCTCATCGAGGAGTTGCTAACCTATGCCCGCCTCGATCGGCCGCAAAACGAGCTGAATCTCAGCACGCCGGACCTGCCCGCCTGGCTGCAGACGCATATTGATGATGTACAGAGCGTAAATCCGCAGCGGACGCTGCTAACCGCTATCGCTCCCGGTGATTACGGCGCGCTGGATATGCGCCTGATGGAGCGCGTGCTGGACAACCTGCTCAATAACGCCATGCGCTACAGCGAAAGCACGCTGCGGATTGGTTTAGATTTGCAGGGAAATCAGGCCAGCCTGACCGTTGACGACGATGGTCCGGGCATCGCCCCGGAAGCGCGTGAAACCGTCTTCGAGCCGTTTGTACGCCTCGATCCCAGCCGCGATCGCGCCACCGGCGGCTGCGGCCTGGGGCTGGCGATTGTTTATTCCATCGCGCAGGCGATGGGCGGAACCGTTCGCTGTGACGAAAGCCCGTCAGGCGGCGCGCGCTTCTGCTTTAGCTGGCCGGTTTACCATAACATCGTCCTTCCCCAACCTGCCTGACCATAACCGCACGCTGGCCTGACCCGGCGTGCTGTGCTATACCGTAAGTATGTTGTAACTAATTAAGGAAAATCATGGCGACGTACGACCTCCTGGAAAGGCTAAACGCCACATTTCGGGAAATAGAACACGAGCTGCTCAGCCTCGCTGACCATTTGCAGTCCTGCCGTCTGTTGGCCGCGCGGGTATTTAGCCTGCCAGACGTCGCAAAAGGTGCCGAGCACGATCCGCTGGAAACAATCGAGGTGAAACAGCACATCGGCAAATCGGCGCTGGAGATGACGCTGCAGCACTATCGCCGACTGTTCATCCAACAGCAGTCAGAACATCGCAGCAGCAAAGCGGCGGTTCGCCTGCCCGGCGTGATTTGTCTGCAAACGGAGACCGCGGCGCGCGAGGCGCTGGAAGCGCAGATTGCGCATATCAACGCGCTAAAAGCCGCATTTGAAAAGATCGTCACCGAGGAGTCTGGCCTTGCCCCGGCGGCCCGCTTCGAGTGGGTGCATCGCCAGCTTCCGGGCCTCATCACCCTTAACGCCTATCGTTCGCTGACGGTACTCCGCCACCCCGCCACGCTCCGTTTTGGCTGGGCCAACAAGCACATCATCAAAAACTTCACCCGCGATGAGATCCTTGCCCAGCTGGAAAAAAGCCTGAAGGCGCCGCGCACGGTCGCGCCGTGGTCGCGCGAGCAGTGGATTGAGCGCCTGGAGCAGGAGTATCACAGTATCGCATCGCTTCCGGCCAGCACGCGCCTTAAAATCAAACGTCCGGTGAAGGTTCAGCCCATCGCCCGCGTCTGGTATTCCGGCCAGCAAAAGCAGGTGCAATACGCCTGCCCTACGCCGCTGATTGCGCTATATGATGCCGACCAGGGGGCGGTGGTGCCGGATATTGGTGAACTGTTGAATTACGATGCCGAAAACGTTCAGCATCGCTATAAGCCCCAGGCGCAGCCGCTGCAGTTGATTATCCCGCGGCTGCACCTGTACGTGGCGGAGTGATTACTTCATGCTGCCAACCATCGCTTCCGGACGGACCCAGGCATCAAACTCGGCGTCCGTCAGGTAGCCCAGCGCCAGCGCCGAAGCTTTGAGCGTCAGCCCTTCCTTGTGCGCTTTCTTGGCGATTTCGGCGGCCTTATCGTAGCCGATATGGGTATTGAGCGCCGTCACCAGCATCAGCGATTCATTCAGCAGCTGGCCGATCCGCTCGCGATTCGGCTCAATCCCCACCGCGCAGTGTTCGTTAAAGCTCTCCATGCCGTCCGCCAGCAGGCGTACGGATTGAAGAACGTTGTGGATCACCATCGGGCGATAGACGTTCAGCTCAAAGTTGCCGGATGCGCCCCCCATGTTGACGGCCACGTCGTTGCCCATCACCTGACAGCAGAGCATGGTCATGGCCTCACACTGGGTCGGGTTCACTTTACCCGGCATGATGGAGCTGCCCGGCTCGTTCTCCGGAATGCTGATTTCACCAATGCCGCAGCGCGGGCCGGAAGCCAGCCAGCGCACGTCGTTGGCAATCTTCATCAGCGACGCCGCCAGCCCTTTCAGGGCGCCGTGAACGTGGACCAGCGCATCGCAGGTTGCCAGCGCTTCAAACTTGTTTGGCGCCGTCACAAACGGCAGTCCGGTGATGATTGCCAACTCTTTCGCCACGCGCACCGCGTATTCCGGATGGGTATTTAGCCCGGTACCGACCGCCGTCCCGCCGAGCGCCAGCTCCGCCAGATGCGGCAGGCCGTGATCGATGTGCTTCAGATTGTGTTCAAGCATCGCCACCCAGCCTGAAATCTCCTGGCCGAGCGTTAGCGGCGTGGCGTCCTGCAGGTGCGTACGGCCAATTTTGACGATATCGCGGAAGGCCTGCGCCTTTTCGTTAAGCGTGGTTTTCAGCACGTTCAGCTGCGGGACGAGCTGCTCGCGGATGGCAATCACCGCCGCCACGTGCATCGCCGTCGGGAAAACGTCGTTTGAGCTTTGGCTCTTGTTAACGTCATCGTTCGGGTGAACCTTGCGCTCCATGCCGCGCACGCCGCCCAGCAGTTCGCTTGCCCGGTTCGCCAGCACTTCGTTCATGTTCATGTTGCTCTGGGTGCCGGAACCGGTCTGCCAGATGGCGAGGGGGAATTCATCGGGGTGCTTACCGGCCAGGACCTCATCAGCGGCATTAATGATGGCCGCGGCTTTGTCCGCTGCCAGCAGCCCTAAATCCTGATTGACCCTGGCTGCCGCGCGCTTGGTCAGCGCCAGCGCCTGGATCAGCGAGACGGGCATTTTTTCGGTAGAGATACGGAAATGCTCCAGCGAACGCTGGGTTTGCGCGCCCCATAGCCTGTCAGCCGGGACGTCAATCGCGCCCATCGAGTCTTTCTCACTGCGATGCGTTGTCATTACTTTCTCCTTGATAACAAAAGATGGATTGCTCACATGCTTAAGAGATAAGTATTGATGACTTCTGAGAAACGATATGGCGCTTTGTGCGCTCTTATTGGTGTCGGGTGGCGGCTTCGCCTTACCCGACCTACGAGAATGTAGGCCGGGTAAGCGTCAGCGCCACCCGGCAATTTACAGAATTACTTCACGCACGCCGAACACTGAGAAGACTGGATCTGTTTGAAGAAGTCGTTGCCTTTGTCATCCACCAGGATAAACGCCGGGAAGTCTTCCACTTCAATTTTCCAGATCGCTTCCATACCCAGCTCCGGGTACTCCACGCACTCCAGGCTCTTGATGCTGCCCTGCGCCAGAACCGCAGCCGGTCCGCCGATGCTGCCGAGGTAGAAGCCGCCGTGCTTGTGGCAGGCGTCCGTCACCTGCTGGCTGCGGTTGCCTTTCGCCAGCATGATCATGCTGCCGCCGTTGGCCTGAAGCTGGTCAACGTAAGAGTCCATACGGCCCGCCGTGGTTGGGCCTAGCGAGCCGGAGGCATAGCCTTCGGGCGTTTTCGCCGGGCCTGCATAGTAGATCGGGTGATCTTTAACGTACTGCGGCAGCCCCTCGCCGTTGTCCAGACGCTCTTTCAGCTTCGCGTGCGCGATGTCGCGCCCAACGATAATCGTGCCGTTCAGGGAGAGTCGCGTCGAAACCGGGTACTGCGAAAGCTGCGCCAGAATCTCTTTCATCGGACGGTTAAGGTCAACGTGAACCGCTTCCCCCTCGCCCGCTTTACGCAGTTCTTCCGGGATGTATTTCCCCGGGTTGTTCTCGAGTTTTTCGATCCACACGCCCTGGCGGTTGATCTTCGCCTTGATGTTGCGGTCCGCCGAGCAGGAGACGCCCATGCCGACCGGGCAGGATGCGCCGTGGCGCGGCAGGCGGATCACGCGGATGTCGTGCGCGAAGTATTTACCGCCAAACTGCGCGCCGAGCCCCAGATTTTGCGCTTCGGTCAGCAGTTCCTGCTCAAGCTGAACGTCGCGGAACGCCTGACCGTGCTCGTTACCTTCGGTTGGCAGGCCGTCATAGTATTTGGTTGAGGCCAGCTTGACGGTTTTCAGCGTGCTTTCCGCCGAGGTACCGCCGATCACGAAGGCGATATGGTACGGCGGGCACGCTGCGGTGCCGAGGGTACGCATCTTCTCAACCAGGTAGTTTTTCAGCTTGCCCGGGGTGAGCAAGGCTTTGGTTTCCTGGTAGAGGTAGGTTTTGTTGGCTGAACCGCCGCCCTTGGCGATGCAGAGGAATTTGTACTCGTCACCGTCGACGCTGTAAAGATCGATCTGCGCCGGCAGGTTGGTACCGGTGTTGACCTCTTTATACATATCCAGCGCCGCGTTTTGCGAGTAGCGCAGGTTATCTTCGATGTAGGTGTTGTAGACGCCGTGCGCCAGCGCAGCTTCATCACCGCCGCCGGTCCAGACGCGCTGGCCCTTTTTACCGACGATAATCGCGGTGCCGGTATCCTGGCAGGTTGGCAGAATGCCCTTTGCCGCAATATCCGAGTTGCGCAGGAACTGCAGCGCAACGTACTTATCGTTCTCGCTGGCCTGCGGATCGCTCAGGATATCGGCAACCTGCTGCTGGTGCGCCGGGCGAAGCATAAAGGAAGCATCGTGGAAAGCGTGCTGCGCCAGGAGGGTTAGCGCCTGCGGGTCAACCTTAAGGATTTCCTGCCCTTCGAATTCGGAGACGGAAACGTGATCGGGGGTTAACAGGTAATACTCGGTCCGATCCTTACTGAGGGGGAAAGGATCCTGATAATGGAATGGTTTGTTCGACATTGTTCTCTCACTTACTGCGTAGGTCTGATTATTCAGGGCAGATGTTCCGCTGCCCGGCTTAAAAGCGAGTTAGCTTATCCTACACAATTTTTTAACAAAAACTGAGACTAGTACGACTTTTTACATCCGAAGGTTACTTCCACGCGGTTTATTGCTTTAATACCCGAAGTTAATTCCACATTTGAATCAGGGCTTGATAATGCAAAAACTCATCAACTCAGTGCAAAACTACGCCTGGGGAAGTAAAACTGCGTTAACGGATCTCTACGGGGTCGCCAATCCGGACAACCTGCCGATGGCAGAACTGTGGATGGGCGCGCACCCGAAGAGCAGCTCAAAAATTGAAGACGCCAGCGGCCAGGTTCGCAGCCTGCGTGACGTGATTGATGGCGATAAGGCCGCACTGCTCGGCGACAAGGTTGCCAGCCGCTTTGGCGAACTGCCGTTCCTGTTTAAGGTGCTGTGCGCCGACCAGCCGCTCTCCATTCAGGTTCACCCGAACAAGAAAGCCTCAGAAATCGGCTTTGCGAAAGAGAACGCGGCGGGCATCCCGTTAGACGCCGCCGAGCGTAACTACAAAGATCCAAACCATAAGCCTGAGCTGGTTTTCGCCCTCACCCCGTTCCTGGCCATGAACGCGTTCCGCGAGTTCTCTGAGATCGTCTCGCTGCTGCAGCCTGTTGCTGGCGCGAACAAGGCGATTGCCCATTTCCTCGAAAACCCCAATGCCGAGGGTCTGAGCCAGCTTTTCGCCAGCTTGCTGAATATGCAGGGGGAAGAGAAATCTCACGCCCTGGCGGTGCTGAAAGCGACGCTGAACGGGCAGCAGGGCGAGCCGTGGGACACCATTCGCCTGATATCCGCGTTCTACCCGGACGACAGCGGCCTGTTCTCCCCGCTGCTGCTGAACGTGGTCAAGCTGAACCCGGGCGACGCGATGTTCCTGTTTGCCGAAACCCCGCACGCCTATCTGCAGGGCGTGGCGCTTGAGGTAATGGCTAACTCGGATAACGTGCTGCGCGCAGGCCTGACGCCGAAATATATCGATATTCCCGAGCTGGTCGCCAACGTGAAGTTCGTGGCGAAGCCTGCCGACGAACTGCTGACTCAGCCGCTGAAAAACGGCGCTGAGCTGGACTTCCCTATTCCTGTCGATGATTTTGCCTTCTCCCTGCACGACCTGAGCCAGGCAGAAACGGCGATTGCGCAGGACAGCGCGGCGATCCTGTTCTGTGTGGAAGGCGAAGCGGTTCTGCATAAGAGGGAGCAGCGTCTGGCGCTGAAGCCGGGCGAGTCGGCCTTTGTCGCGGCGAATGAGTCTCCTGTTAGCATCAGCGGCCACGGTCGTCTGGCCCGCGTTTTCAATAAGCTTTAAGGACTTACTGAATTTTTTAACAACTCTTGCTAAGCTAGTTAAAGACTTTACATCTCCGGGCGGTTTTTACCGCCTGGTTTCATTTTAGGGATAGTCGCAATGAAAAAATCGGTCGTAGCGGTAGGCGTGATTGTTGCTTTAGGGGTGGTCTGGACGGGAGCTTCCTGGTTTACCGGCAAGCAGCTGGAAAGCCGTCTGGCAGAGATGATGGCGCAGGCGAACAGCGAAATTAAGCGCAGCGCGCCTGAAGCCGGTCTGGAGCTGAGCTACCAGAATTATCAGCGCGGCGTGTTTACCAGCCATATGCAGGTAGTGGTCAAACCCGTCGCGGGCAATACCAACGCGTGGTTGAAGCCGGGCCAGAGCGTGGTGCTGGATGAAGTGGTAAGCCACGGCCCGCTTCCGCTGGCGCAGCTAAAAACCTTTAATCTGATCCCGTCAATGGCGTCAGCGAAGACCGTGCTGGTGAACAACGAGGTGACAAAACCGCTGTTCGATCTGGCAAAAAACGAATCGCCTTTTGAGATCAACACCCGTATCGGCTATTCCGGGGATACGAGTTCTAATATCGATCTGAAAGCGCTGAACTACGAAAAAGGTAATGAAAAAGTTGCCTTCAGCGGCGGTACTTTCAAACTGGATGCCGACCGCGATGGAAAAAATGTCTCCCTGACGGGTGACGCAGAGAGCGGTCTGGTCAATGCCGTTAATGAGTACAACCAGAAAGTACAGCTTACGTTCAATAACCTCAAAGCCAGCGGCAACAGCCGCATGACTGACTTTGACGAACGCATTGGCGATCAGAAGCTGAGTCTGGATAAGGTCGCGATTGCGATTGAAGGCAAAGAGATGGCCGTGCTGGAAGGGATGGATCTCGATGGCAAATCTGACGTCTCTAAAGACGGAAAGAGCATCAACACCCAGCTCGACTACACGCTGAAAAGCCTGAAGGTGCAGAACCAGGATCTCGGCAACGGCAAGCTGTCGCTGAAGATCGGCAACATCGACGGTCAGGCGTGGCATGAGTTTAGCCAGAAATACAGCAAAGAGAGCCAGGCCCTGCTGAGCGACGCCGCGCTTCAGCAAAATCCGGTTGTGTATCAGCAGCAGGCCATGGCCGTGCTGTTCAATAACCTGCCAATCCTGCTGAAGGGCGAGCCGGTCATCACCGTCGCGCCGCTGAGCTGGAAAAACAGCAAAGGCGAAACCAACTTCAACCTGTCGCTGTTCCTGAAAGATCCGGCAACCGCGACGGGCGAGCCGCAGACGCTGGCGCAGGAAGTGGATCGCAGCGTGAAGTCCCTCGACAGCAAGCTGACCATCCCGATGGACATGGCAACCGAGTTCATGACCCAGATTGCGAAGCTGGAAGGCTACGGTGAAGAAGATGCCGGCAAGCTGGCGAACCAGCAGGTGAAAGGCCTGGCAGCGATGGGGCAAATGTTCCGCATCACGAAGGTGGAGGACAATACCATTTCCACCAGCCTGCAGTATGCCAGCGGCCAGGTGACCCTCAACGGCGACAAAATGCCGCTGGAAGACTTTGTAGGGATGTTTGGTATGCCGACGCTCGGGATGCCGGAACCGGCTGAACCGGCAGCGCCGCCTGCGGTACCACAGCAGTAAACAGAAAACCCCTCGCATGAGGGGTTTTTTATTGCCGGGTAGCGCTGACGCTTACCCGGCCTACGATTGTGGGCCGTTGTAGGCCCGTGCAAAGCGGAGGTTATTTTACCGTCACCAGCCGCGCCGCCACAATCTGGTGTCCGGCCTGCACGTCCGTATTTTCGATGCGCTGCATGATCCTGTCCGCCAGCGTGTAACCCATCTCGCGCGCGGGAGTGGTGGCCCAGACGATCGGCAGATCGTCGAGCGCATTTTCGCCGACGTCGGCGAACGCCCCGAGCGCCACCTGGTGGCCGAAGAAGGTTTCCACCCCGCCCTCGCCGCTTTGACGCCCTGCGCGGATCAGGCCAAACCAGGCCCCCATCGCAATCACGTCGTTATAGCAAATCACCGCGCTAATGGTGGGGCTGGCGCGCAGCAGCGAACCGATTGCTTCTGCGGCTTTCTTCTGGCTGGATTCGCACTCCACCACCCACTCGCTGTGGAACGGTAGCCCGTATTTGATAAGCGTTGAGCAGTAGCCGCCGACCCGCTCGGCTCGCGTGAGGGATGAACTTTGCCCCCCGAGCCAGGCGATGCGCTGATGCCCACGACGAATAAGATGCTCGGTCAACATTTGTGCCGCCTGCATGTTGTCCGGACGAAGCGTGTCGGCTTCATCCAGATAGCTCGCGCGGGAGGCAAATACCAGCGGCACGCCCTTCTCTGCGGCACGCTCGCATAATTCACTGCCGACGCCTGACGCCCCGGCAACAATCACGCCATCAACGCCCTGCGTCAGCAGCATATCCAGCCGGGAGAGAAGCTGATCGGCCTCGCGCCCGCCGTGCAGAAGAAAGACCATTCGCCCCTGGGCCTCAAGCGCTTCCGTTAAGCCGGCGGTCAGCTCTGCATAAAACGGCGACGTCAGGTCGCGAACAATCAAACCAATCACCCCGCTTTGCCCGCCGCGAAGCGCTGATGCCTGGCGATTACGCACAAAGCCCAGCTGCTCAACCGCCTCGTTAACCCGCTGACCGGTCGCAGGAGATATACGCCCTTTCCCGCTCAGCACCAGCGAAACGGTACTGACAGAGACGCCAGCCGCCAGGGCGACATCGTTAATGGTGATCTTTTTCGCTACGGCCATGTCTTGGCGTGACTCCCTGATAATGAGATCGGTAAAACGTTTTATCAATACGTTATCTTTATACTACCAGTAAAAGCCTGAGAATGTGATTTAGCGCGCACTAAAGTTTGATAAAACGTTTTATCTTCTCGCTGCATTGACGCAGGTAAATCTTTTCAAACCATCAAGGAGTCGTTTTATGACGGCGAAAGCAGCACAAAAAATATCGCTGTGGGAGTTTTTCCAGCAACTGGGTAAAACCTTTATGCTGCCCGTGGCGCTTCTCTCATTCTGTGGGATCATGCTGGGGATCGGCAGCTCGCTGAGCAGCCATGATGTCATCACGCTAATTCCTTTCCTCGGCAATCCTGTGCTGCAGGCGATCTTCATCTGGATGAGCAAGGTCGGCTCCTTTGCGTTCAGCTTCCTGCCCGTCATGTTCTGTATCGCCATCCCGCTGGGTCTGGCGCGTGAGAACAAAGGCGTGGCTGCATTTGCCGGTTTCGTTGGTTATGCCGTGATGAACCTGGCGGTCAACTTCTGGCTGACCGCGAAAGGCATTCTGCCGACTACCGATGCCGCCATCCTGAAGGCGAACAACATCCAGAGCGTGATTGGTATTCAGTCCATTGATACCGGGATCCTCGGCGCGGTTATCGCAGGCGTGATCATCTGGATGCTGCACGAGCGTTTCCACAACATTCGCCTGCCGGACGCGCTGGCGTTCTTCGGCGGCACCCGCTTTGTGCCGATTATTACCCTCGTGGTCATGGGGCTGTTTGGCCTGATCATTCCGCTGATTTGGCCGGTCTTTGCGATGGGCATCACCGGCATCGGCCGCATCATTAATGGCGCAGGTGATTTTGGTCCGATGATTTTCGGTACCGGCGAACGTCTGCTGCTGCCGTTTGGCCTGCAGCATATTCTGGTGGCGCTGATTCGCTTTACCGAAGCGGGCGGCACCATGGACGTGTGCGGTCACGACGTCAGCGGCGCGCTAACCATCTTCCAGGCGCAGCTGAGCTGTCCGACCACGCACGGCTTCTCCGAGAGCGCCACCCGCTTCCTGTCACAGGGTAAAATGCCAGCCTTCCTTGGCGGCCTGCCGGGCGCAGCGCTGGCGATGTACCACTGTGCTCGCCCGGAAAACCGTCATAAAATTAAGGGCCTGCTGATCTCCGGCGTGATTGCCTGCGTTGTCGGCGGCACCACCGAGCCCATCGAATTCCTGTTCCTGTTCGTTGCGCCGGTGCTGTACCTCATCCACGCCGTGCTGACCGGTCTGGGCTTTACCGTCATGGCCGTGCTGGGCGTGACCATCGGCAACACCGACGGTAACGTGATTGATTTCGTGGTATTCGGCATCCTGCACGGCCTGTCTACCAAGTGGTACCTGGTGCCGGTTGTGGCGGCAATCTGGTTCGCGGTGTACTACGGTATCTTCCGCTTCGCTATCACCCGCTTTAATCTGAAAACACCGGGCCGCGATCTGGACACCGCCAGCAGCGTTGAGCAGGCGGTTGCCGGTACGGTAGGAAAATCCGGCTACAACACCCCTGCTATTCTGGCGGCGCTGGGCGGCGCGGAAAATATTACCTCGCTGGATAACTGCATCACCCGCCTGCGCCTGTCGGTGGCGGATATGTCCAAAGTCGATACCAACGCGCTAAAAGCCAACCGCGCCATCGGTGTGGTACAGTTAAATCAGCATAATTTGCAGGTGGTTATCGGCCCGCAGGTACAGTCGGTGAAAGACGAACTGGCGACCCTGATGCGAACAGTAGAAGCCTGATGCCTCAGCCCCCTCTCATGAGGGGGTTTTACTTTAAGGATTAACGTCATGTTTGATTTTTCTACCGTCGTGGATCGCCACGGCACCTGGTGCACCCAGTGGGACTACGTGGCCGACCGCTTTGGCGCGGCAGACCTGCTGCCGTTTACCATCTCGGATATGGATTTTGCCACCGCGCCCTGCATTACCGAGGCGCTGCACCAGCGCATTAACCACGGCGTGTTTGGCTATAGCCGCTGGAAAAACGAGGAATTTCTGGCGGCGGTCGCCCACTGGTTCCAGCAGCGTTTTAACAGCCGTATTGATACGACGACTCTGGCGTATGGCCCTTCCGTTATCTACATGGTGTCCGAGCTGATTCGTATCTGGTCGAACCCCGGCGATGGCGTGGTGGTGCATACGCCGGCTTATGACGCATTTTATAAAGCGATAGAGGGCAACCAGCGCGCGGTAGTGCCTGTCGCCATGCAGAAACAGGCCACCGGCTGGCAGGGTAATATGGCAGCCCTTGAAGCGGCGCTGGCGAAACCGGAAAACAAAATCCTCCTGCTCTGCAGTCCGCAGAACCCGACGGGCAAGGTCTGGACGCGCGAAGAACTCACGCTGATGTCCGGGCTGTGCGCACGCTATGGCGTGGCGGTGATTAGTGATGAAATCCACATGGATATGGTATGGGGAGACCATTCCCACACGCCGTGGAATGACGTCGCGCGCGGCAAATGGGCGCTGCTGACCTCCGGCTCCAAGAGCTTCAACATTCCGGCGCTCACCGGGGCATACGGCCTGATTGGCGATGACGAAAGCCGTGACGCCTATCTTAGCGCGCTCAAGGGCCGCGATGGTCTTTCATCCCCTTCCGTGCTGGCGCTTACCGCGCACATTGCCGCCTATCAGCAGGGTGAAGCCTGGCTGGACGCGCTGCGGGCCTATCTTGAAGAAAATCTGCACTATATCGCTCGCGAACTGAACGGTGCTTTTCCGAAACTTAACTGGCAACCGCCTGAGGCGACCTATCTTGCGTGGATCGATCTCAGCCCGCTGGGTATTGATGACGGCGCCCTGCAAAAGGTATTGATTGAGCAGGAAAAGGTCGCCATCATGCCGGGATATACCTACGGTGAAGAGGGTAACGGCTATGTTCGCCTGAACGCTGGCTGCCCTCGCAGCAAGCTGGAACAAGGGGTGACGCGCCTTATTGCCGGCATCAATACCCTTCTGTAATGCTTTTGCGCAACGGAATATTCCCTTGCGCAAATAGCTTTTTACCTCGTTTTGTTTTTATAATATGGCGCACTTTAACCAGAAAAGAGTGCGACCATGATTGATACACGCCTGCCCTTAACAGATATTCACCGCCACCTTGACGGTAACATTCGTGCCCAAACCATTCTCGATCTTGGCCGCCAGTTCAATTTACCCCTTCCCGCTCAAACGATAGAAGCGCTGATCCCACACGTGCAGGTCACCTCAAACGAACCGGATCTGGTGAGCTTCCTGAGCAAACTCGACTGGGGCGTGAAGATGCTGGCCTCGCTGGATGCCGTTCGCCGCGTGGCATTAGAGAACATTGAGGATGCGTCCCGCAACGGACTGCATTACGTCGAACTGCGTTTTTCACCCGGCTACATGGCGATGACGCACAACCTGCCGATCGCTGGCGTGGTGGAAGCCGTAATTGAAGGCGTGCGTGAAGGATGCAACGCGTTCGATGTCCAGGCTCGACTGATTGGCATCATGAGCCGTACCTTCGGCGAAGCCGCCTGTCTTCAGGAGCTGGAAGCTCTTCTGGCCCATCGTGACCAGATCACCGCGGTGGATCTGGCCGGTGACGAGCTTGGCTTCCCGGGCAGCCTGTTCCTCTCCCACTTTAACCGCGCGCGCGATGCGGGCTGGCACATCACCGTGCATGCCGGTGAAGCGGCAGGTCCGGAAAGCATCTGGCAGGCTATTCGCGAGCTGGGTGCCGAACGTATCGGCCACGGCGTGAAGGCGGTAGAAGATCGCGCCCTGATGGATTTCCTGGCGGAGCAGCGTATCGGTATTGAATCCTGCCTGACGTCCAACATCCAGACCAGCACGGTATCGTCGCTGGCGCAGCACCCGCTGAAAACCTTCCTGGAACACGGCGTGCTGGCCACGCTGAACACCGACGATCCGGCGGTACAGGGCGTGGATATTATTCATGAATATAACACCGCTGCGCCGCAGGCGGGCCTGAGCCGCGAGCAGATCCGCCAGGCGCAGATTAACGGGCTCGAAATCGCCTTCCTGACGCCCGCGGAGAAGCAGGCGCTGAAGGATAAAGTGGCTCGCGGTTGAGCATTTGCCGGGTAGCGGCTACGCCTTACCCGGCCTACAAGAACATTCAGAACTTATGCCAGACAGAGCGTGGCGCGATGTTTGGCAGATTCGATGCCCAGCTCAATCAGCTCCATAATCTGAATCGCCTGGCTCGCCGGAACCGGGTTTTCTCCAGAGCCATTTAGCGCATCGCGGATGGCGGCGTAATAGGCGGGATAGTTGCCTGGCAGGGTCAGCAGCGTTTCCTCCACCAGCGTCTCGCCCTCGGCTCGCGTGACCACCCCATCACGCATATCGTATCCCCAGTCTTCCTGCGGTAAACGCTCCCCGTTTTTCAGGCGATCTTCCTGCGGGTCCAGACCAAACTTCACGTAGCTTCCCCGGGTGCCGTGGAGGATATAGCGCGCAGATTCGGCCGCGGCGAGCATCGTCCCATGCAGGATAATGCGCCGCTGTGGATAGCTTAATACGGCGTGGAAGTAGTCCGTCGCCTGCGCGCCCGGCCGTAGCTGAGCCAAATCGACGGTCATGCTCACCGGCAGACCAAAGAGATTAACGGCCTGGTCAAGTAAATGCGGGGCTAAGTCGTACCAGATGCCGCTGCCCGGCCCTGCCTGTTCCCGCCATCGATTACGCACCTGCGGGCGGTAGCGGTCGAAATGCGATTCAAAATACGCGATTTCGCCCAGCGTCCCCTCGCTCAGCAGCGCCTTAACAGTCAGGAAATCACTGTCCCAGCGTCGGTTGTGAAACACCGAAAGCAGCCTGCCGAGGCTTTTTGCCAGCGCCTCCAGCTCGCGCGCCTGTGACAACGTCACGGTGAAGGGTTTATCAACCACCACGTGCTTCCCCGCCTCCAGCGCGGCTTTTGCCAGCGGGAAGTGGGTATCATTTGGCGTCGGGATCACAATCAAATCAATATTCGGATCGTTGAAAAGATGCTTAGGTTCAGAAACAACGGGAACGTTGGGCCAGTCGGCATGAACTTTGGCTGCGTCGCTGCTTGAAACTGCCGCAAGCGTCATTCCCGGCGTCCCGGCAATCAAAGGCGCGTGAAAGGTTTTACCCGCATAACCGTAACCAATAAGCCCGACACGGATGCTGTCACTCATTGCAATGCCCTCTAAGGAATTATCTTATTTCACACTGGCTATTCTGGTTCATTACCGATTAATAATGTGCCATAGGCGTTGAAATAGCATCCTGCACCAGCCGTTTTTGTTAAAATAATGTAACCTTCTGATTTTGATTAGGGGAACCGTTCCCAAAGCACTTGCCGTCTCGAATAGGTCGCTGTAACATTTGCAATCTGTATTTATGGATAAATTACAAACACGAATCATGACGTCAATTATTAATCGAATCATTGAATTAGCGGGATGGATTGTTCTTGGGGTATCGGTCATTTTGCTTGGCGTTGCCAGCCACATCGATAACTACCAGCCGCCGGAGCCTGTCACAGCCGCACAACCGAAGTGATCGAGCACGGCAATAAAGCGTGACACATTATGTCAGTTAGCTGTTGCCAGTCTTGTTGAACGCGGTTACCCTTCTTTCCAGGCATCTCCTGATGCCTGATCTTTCAGCAAAGAAAACTCCTAATTTAGTCGCGTTATCTGAGCGGGCTGTTTACGTCTTAATTAATCCGTTTATTATTCGATCGAATTACCGTTGCCGGTATTACTCCTTTTATATGGAAGCTTATTAACATGACAGTTCAGGACTATTTATTAAAATTCCGCAAGATCAATTCCCTTGAGAGCCTGGAAAAACTGTTTGACCACCTGAACTACACGCTGTCGGATAATCAGGACGTCATCAATATGTATCGCGCCGCCGATCACCGTCGCGCTGAGCTTGTCTCCGGTGGACGGCTGTTCAACGTGGGTGAAGTGCCCAAGTCCGTATGGCGATACGTTTTATAAGAAAGTAGCCATCCGTGTGAAATGTTATATACTCAGCGCCCTGCAAATTTCTGTATAACATTTCGCGCAGACCTATCGGAGAGTTCATGACCGCAACGCCTGGAGAGAGAATTGGAGGCTGGTTAATCGCCCCGCTGGCATGGCTGCTGCTTGCCTTATTAAGCGCATCGCTTGGGCTTCTGCTTTATACCACCGCGCTGGTTACCCCTCACGCCATCAAGACGTTAATGTCCCAAAGCGTATTCAACATCGTGATGTGGTTTGTCTCTTTCGCTTTCGCGATAGCGATGTGGTACTACACGCTGTGGCTGACCATTGCGTTCTTTAAGCGCCGTAAAGGTGTGCCTAAGCACTACATTATCTGGCTGCTGATTTCAGTCCTGCTGGCGATTAAGGTCTTTGCCTTTGCACCGGTTTCTGACGCTCTGGCCGTTCGCCAGCTGCTTTTCCCGCTGCTGGCCACCGCACTGCTGGTGCCCTACTTCAAACGCTCGGCGCGCGTGAAGAGAACTTTTGTTAACCCGTAATAACCTTACAGTTAACCTGTTGTCGCCTGTTGTGGTTTATCCGATAATAGGCGGCTTTTTTATTTCAGGCTAAATAATGACCGATTACTTACTGCTCTTTGTCGGCACTGTGCTGGTTAACAACTTCGTACTGGTGAAGTTCCTTGGCCTGTGCCCGTTTATGGGGGTTTCCAAAAAGCTGGAGACCGCAATGGGCATGGGGCTGGCGACCACCTTCGTGATGACGCTGGCCTCCATTTCCGCATGGTTGATTGATACCTGGATCCTGATCCCGCTGGACATGATCTATCTGCGCACCTTGTCCTTTATTCTGGTGATTGCGGTGGTTGTGCAATTTACCGAAATGGTGGTGCGTAAAACCAGCCCGGCGCTGTATCGCCTGCTGGGTATTTTCCTGCCGCTGATCACCACCAACTGCGCCGTGCTCGGCGTGGCGCTGCTGAACATCAACCTCGGACATAATTTTATGCAATCGGCGCTGTACGGCTTCTCTGCCGCCGTCGGTTTCTCTCTGGTGATGGTCCTGTTCGCCTCTATACGCGAACGCCTGGCGGCGGCAGATATCCCTGCCCCCTTCCGGGGAAATGCGATCGCGTTGGTAACCGCAGGTTTAATGTCTCTGGCCTTTATGGGCTTTAGTGGTCTGGTGAAGTTGTAATGAATGCTATCTGGATTGCCATCGCCGCTATCAGCGTTCTGGGGTTGGTGTTTGGTTTGATTCTGGGTTACGCCTCGCGCCGTTTCGCGGTTGAGGACGATCCCGTTGTTGAAAAAATTGATGAGCTTCTGCCGCAAAGCCAGTGCGGCCAGTGCGGCTACCCGGGCTGCCGTCCCTATGCGGAAGCCGTTGGCGTTCAGGGTGAAAAAATTAACCGCTGTGCGCCGGGTGGCGAAGCGGTGATGCTGAAAATCGCCGCCCTGCTCAACGTCGATCCGCAGCCTGTGGACGGCGATGTTGAGGCCCAGGAGCCGGTCCGCGCGCTGGCGGTCATTGACGAAGCGAACTGCATTGGCTGCACCAAGTGTATCCAGGCGTGTCCCGTTGACGCCATTGTCGGCGCAACGCGCGCCATGCACACCGTTGTGGCGGATCTGTGCACCGGCTGTAACCTTTGCGTCGCCCCCTGCCCGACGCAGTGCATAACGTTACGCCCGGTTGAGACGACTACCGAAAGCTGGAAGTGGGATCTTCAAACCATTCCGGTTCGCAACATTCCCGTGGAACAACATGCTTAAGTTATTTTCTGCATTCAGAAAAGAGAAGATTTGGGACTTCGACGGCGGTATCCATCCGCCGGAAATGAAAACCCAGTCCAACGGCACGCCGCTGCGCCAAATTCCGCTGGCGACCCGTTACGTTATGCCGCTGAAACAACATATCGGCGCAGAGGGTGAGCTGTGCGTTAAAGAAGGCGATAGCGTTCTTCGCGGACAGCCGCTGACCTTTGGTCGCGGACGCATGCTGCCGGTTCACGCCCCCACCTCCGGCACAATCGTTGCAATTGCACCGCATACCGTTGCACACCCATCGGCGCTCTCTGAGCTAAGCGTGATAATTGAAGCCGACGGCGAGGACCGCTGGATCGAGCGCGACGGCTGGAGCGATTACCGCTCCCGCAGCCGTGAAGATCTGATCGAACGCGTTCATCAGTTCGGCGTGGCCGGCCTTGGCGGGGCAGGCTTCCCGACGGGCACGAAGCTGCGCGGCGGCGGCGACAAAATTGAAACGTTAATCATTAACGCCGCCGAATGCGAACCTTATATTACCGCCGACGATCGCCTGATGCAGGACTGCGCCGCGCAGGTGGTGGAAGGTATCCGCATCCTTGCCCATATTCTGCAGCCGCGCGAAGTGCTGATTGGGATAGAGGATAATAAACCGCAGGCCATTTCCATGCTGCGTGCGGTCCTGGCAGGCAGCCACGATATTAGCCTGCGCGTTATTCCAACCAAGTATCCGTCTGGCGGCGCAAAACAGCTGACCCAAATTCTGACCGGCAAGCAGGTTCCGCACGGCGGACGTTCATCTGATATCGGCGTGCTGATGCAGAACGTCGGCACGGCCTATGCCGTCAAACGCGCGGTAGTGGATGGGGAGCCCCTCACCGAGCGCGTGGTGACCCTGACCGGCGGCTCGGTTTCCCGTCCGGGTAACGTCTGGGCGCGTCTGGGAACCCCCGTGCGCCATCTGCTGGAACAGGCCGAGTTTTGCCCCGGCAGCGATCAGATGGTGATTATGGGCGGCCCGCTGATGGGCTTTACCCTGCCGTGGCTGGACGTGCCGGTGGTTAAAATTACCAACTGCCTGCTCGCCCCTTCCCCAACGGAAATGGGCGAAGAGCAGGAAGAGAAAGGCTGCATCCGCTGCAGCGCCTGTGCCGATGCCTGCCCGGCAGACCTGCTCCCGCAGCAGCTCTACTGGTACAGCAAAGGCCAGCTGCACGATAAAGCCACGGCGCACAATCTGGCGGACTGCATTGAATGCGGTGCCTGCGCCTGGGTCTGCCCGAGCAACATCCCCCTGGTGCAATATTTCCGCCAGGAAAAGGCGGAGATTTACGCCATTTCCATGGAAGAAAAACGCGCCGCCGAAGCAAAAGCGCGCTTCGAAGCCCGTCAGGCACGACTGGAGCGCGAGAAGGCCGCTCGTCAGGAGCGACACAAGCAAGCCGCCGTGCAGCCAGGTGAAAAGGATCAGGATGCAATCAAGGCCGCGCTGGCTCGCGTTCGCGAGAAAAAAGCGACCGCCGCACAGCCTGTTGTCATCGCCGCTGGCGAGAGGCCGGATAACAGCGAGGTGATTGCCGCCCGTGAAGCGCGCAAGGCCGAGGCGCGCGCGCGTCAGGCGGAAAAAGCGCAAAGCGCGCCACAGCCTGAAACGGATGTCGATCCGCGTAAAGCCGCCGTTGAAGCGGCGATTGCCCGTGCCAAAGCGCGGAAAGCGGCGCAACAGGAACAGGTAGCTGAACCTAAAGCGCCGGTCGATCCCCGCAAGGCCGCGGTCGAAGCCGCGATTGCCCGCGCCAAAGCGCGAAAAGCCGCTCAGCAGGAAGAACAGCCGCAGGCCGCTAACGACGACCCGCGCAAAGCTGCCGTCGCCGCCGCGATCGCGCGCGTTCAGGCGAAGAAAGCCGCACAGCATGCAGTTAACGAGGATTAAATGGTTTTCAGAATCGCAAGTTCCCCTTATACCCATAACCAGCGCCAGACATCGCGCATTATGATGCTGGTCTGCCTGGCCGCGCTGCCGGGCATCGCCGTGCAGTATTGGTTTTTCGGCTGGGGAACCCTGTTCCAGATAGCCCTGGGCTGCGCCAGCGCCCTGGCCGCGGAGGCGCTGGTCCTCAAGCTGCGCAAGATGGACGTTCCCCGCATTCTTAGCGATAACTCGGCCCTGTTGACCGGCCTACTGCTGGCGATCAGTATTCCGCCGTTCGCACCGTGGTGGATGGTGGTGCTGGGTACCGCGTTTGCGGTGATTATCGCCAAACAGCTTTACGGCGGATTAGGGCATAATCCCTTTAACCCGGCGATGATTGGCTACGTGGTGCTGCTGATCTCTTTCCCGGTGCAGATGACAAGCTGGCTGCCGCCGCATGAGATTGCCGCCACCGTGCCGGGCTTCATGGACGCCCTTCAGGTTATCTTTACCGGCCATACGGCGCTCGGTGCCGATATGAACTCGCTGCGGATGGGCGTGGACGGTATCAGCCAGGCGACCCCGCTCGATACGTTCAAAACCTCACTGCATGCCGGGCAGAGCGTCGAGCAGATCATGAAATCTGCCATCTACAGCGGCGTGCTGGCGGGTGCGGGCTGGCAGTGGGTCAACTTCGCGTACCTTCTCGGTGGGTTGTTCCTCCTGCAGCAAAAAGCAATTCGCTGGCATATCCCGGTCAGTTTCCTGGTGACGCTGGGCGTCTGCGCAACGCTGGGATGGGTAGTTAATCCTGCATCCTTCGCAAGCCCGCAGATGCACCTGCTCTCCGGTGCCACCATGCTGGGCGCATTCTTTATTCTGACCGATCCGGTAACGGCGTCGACCACCAACCGTGGACGTCTGATTTTCGGTGCACTGGCCGGGCTTCTGGTGTGGCTGATCCGCAGCTTTGGCGGCTATCCGGACGGTGTTGCCTTCGCGGTGCTGCTGGCAAATATCACTGTTCCACTCATCGACTATTACACGCGTCCGCGCGTATACGGCCACCGTTAAGGGTTTCGCGATGCTGAAAACAATGCAAAAACACGGCGTCACGCTGGCCATTTTCGCCGCCGTACTGACAGGGCTCACCGCCCTGGTCAACGCCCTGACCAAAACGACCATCGATGAACAGGCAGTGAAGCAGCAAAAAGCGTTGTTCGATCAGGTCATCCCGTCTGATTTCTACGATAATGACCTGCAGAAAAGCTGCTTTATTGTGGATGCACCGCAGCTTGGCAAAGGTACGCACCGCGTCTTTATTGCCCGCAAAGGCGATAGCGCAGTGGGTGCCGTAATGGAAGCAACGGCGCCGGACGGCTATTCAGGCGCGATTCAGCTTCTCGTGGGCACTGATTTTTCCGGTACCGTACTCGGGACCCGCGTGACGGAACATCACGAAACGCCGGGCCTTGGCGATAAAATCGAAACGCGCCTGAGCGACTGGATCCTCCATTTTGCCGACAAAATCATTCATGGCAATAACGATACCGCCTTTGCGGTGAAAAAGGACGGCGGCGAATTCGACCAGTTTACCGGCGCGACCATTACGCCGCGCGCGGTGGTTAACGCCGTGAAACGAGCCGGGCTATACGCTGAAACGTTGCCCGCGCAGATCAACAATCTTCCGGCCTGTGAGGAGTAGTCATGAGCCAGGTTAAAGAGGTTATCGTTCAGGGGCTGTGGAAGAACAACTCTGCGCTGGTGCAGCTGCTGGGGATGTGTCCGCTTCTCGCGGTGACATCGACCGCCACTAACGCCCTGGGGCTGGGGCTGGCAACCACGCTGGTGTTGACCCTGACCAACCTGTCCATCTCCGCACTGCGCCGCTGGACGCCTACGGAAATCCGTATTCCGATTTACGTCATGATCATTGCGTCGGTGGTGAGCGTCGTCCAGATGCTGATTAACGCCTACGCGTTTGGTCTGTACCAGTCGCTCGGAATTTTCATTCCGCTTATCGTGACCAACTGTATTGTGGTCGGGCGCGCAGAAGCCTTTGCCGTGAAGAACAGCCCGGCAATGTCGGCCCTCGATGGTTTCGCCATCGGTATGGGCGCAACCTGCGCAATGTTCGTGCTGGGGTCGCTGCGCGAAATTCTGGGCAACGGCACCCTGTTTGACGGTGCCGATGCGCTGCTGGGCAGCTGGGCTAAGGTATTGCGCATCGACGTTTTCCACACCGACACGCCGTTCCTGTTGGCGATGCTTCCACCCGGCGCTTTTATTGGCCTTGGCATGATGCTGGCGATAAAATACCTCATTGATGAAAAACGTAAGCGCCGCGCGGCCGAGCGCAGCGTACAGGAAGGGATACCCGAGAAGGCTTCATGAATAAAGAGAAACGCATTGCGATCCTGACCCGTCTGCGGAATGAAGATCCACATCCCACGACGGAGCTGAATTTTAACTCACCGTTTGAGCTGCTGATCGCGGTGCTGCTTTCTGCCCAGGCCACGGACGTGAGCGTCAACAAGGCCACTGCCCTGCTCTATCCGGTGGCTAACACGCCGAAGGCGATGCTGGAGCTTGGCGTTGACGGCGTGAAGTCGTACATCAAAACCATTGGCCTGTTTAACAGCAAGGCCGAAAACGTGATTAAAACCTGCCGTATCTTACTGGAACAACACGGTGGCGAAGTGCCGGAAGATCGCGCGGCGCTGGAAGCTCTGCCGGGCGTTGGCCGCAAAACGGCCAACGTGGTGCTGAACACGGCCTTCGGCTGGCCGACCATCGCCGTTGATACGCACATTTTCCGCGTCTCTAACCGCACGAACTTCGCCCCCGGCAAAAACGTTGAGCAGGTAGAAGAGAAGCTGTTAAAAGTGGTTCCCGACGAGTTTAAGGTCGATTGCCACCACTGGCTGATCCTGCACGGGCGCTATACCTGCATCGCACGCAAGCCCCGCTGCGGCTCGTGCATCATTCAAGATCTCTGCGAATTTAAAGAAAAAGTGTACGCCTGACGCGCGTTGCCTTTCTTTCCACGCATTCAACCCCTTATAAAAGGAAGGCCTAACTGCAGACCTTCCTTTTGACCCATTATTGTCCGCCAGGCACGCTAGTTACCTTATCGATTGTTCGGTTATTTAACACTCAAACAGGTTAATTGTTTTTTCATCACCAAAAATTTCTATACATATGTGATCAAGATCACTCTGATAACGTCATGTTGAATTTTTGTTGTTAAAAGCTTTGTAAAGCCTTTGCCAGACAAGATTTAACCGATCATACGCCGCAGATAAGACCAGTCATTTTTCAGAATATGGGCTATATCACTGCCTTTAAGGGTAAATAGCAGAACATATCGCCATACAGCCACTTTACAGGGGCTTTCGTAGTGAAAAAAACCAACAATACTCAACCAATGAGATTTAACGCTAAATAACATTTGCATGTTCGGATGATTATACCACCTCAGTTATATGTAACAGAGTATTACAAACGTATTGCCAGACGAGTCAGGATAGTGAACATTACCCGCCGTTTCCCCTCCCAATATAACTATAAAGCGGATGGACTACGGTCATCACGCTATGAACACCCCCGTTAATATGGGATGTAAAAAAGAGGTATATGTGTCTACTGCAAACAATAAACCAACAGATGAAAGCGTGAGCCTTAACGCTTTTAAACAACCAAAAGCGTTCTATCT
>Ga0207655_1001026_pt1 | contig 28192 bp, 20 predicted proteins | sample KBSM44metaG_FD_184398 | JGI IMG/M metagenome (GOLD analysis project Ga0207655, IMG submission 184398) | Miscanthus rhizosphere microbial communities from Kellogg Biological Station, Michigan, USA - KBS M4-4 metaG (SPAdes) (version 2) | ecosystem: Host-associated > Plants > Roots > Rhizosphere >... | reverse complement strand
AGGTTCGTGGCGGTTCGATTTACCTTCTTTTGCGTGCAGTTGGTCTGTTTTCTCGCACTCATTGTTATAGCCGCTAGTTACGGCGCATGAATACTCAAATGGAGGGATGAGTTCAGGTCTGGTCCTGTAAATCAACATTTCGCTCGGACGCGCCCTGGTGAGTCAGTGGCTGGATTCGATCCAGACTATCTTTGGCGCGACGGGCAGAAAACGGCCAGGAGCGGTCATTGGACAAAGCGACCTCAATAGCGAACTCCCCAACGCTGTAGTCACGACTCATGTCGGTCGCTGACAGGCGCATGTTGTGCCATCAGCTCAGCGACCCAATCGATGAACACGCGCAGCTTGATACTGATATGCCGGTTCGGGGGAAATGCCACGTAGATGGGCATCGGATCGAGGCTCCAGTTCTCGAACAGGGGCACTAACTCGCCGCGCGCTTCGAAGGTCTTGGACATGTACTTTGGCAGCCAAAGCACACCCAGTCCGGCAAGGCCGGCCGCAAGGTAGGCATTGCCATCGTCGACTGCCAGCGCGTAGCGACCTTTGATCTGGACACTCTCAACGTGGTTGCGCAGGGCATAGGGCACGGCTTTGCCGGTGCGCGCCCACAAGAAACCGACGATACGATGATGCGAATCTTCCAGCTCCCGCGGATGCGCGGGCATACCGACGCGTGCCAGGTAGCTCGGCGCTGCAAAAACGCCAAGCTGGAGGTCGCCTACCCGTCGGGCCATTAACGACTGATCCGTTAGCTCGCCGCCGCGCACCACGCAATCGACGTTCTCATCGATCATATCCACGATACGATCGCTTACGCCCATGTCGATCTGTATGTCTGGGTACCGCTCGTAAAACGCAGGCAATGCGGGTACGAGAATCATGCTGGCCAGCGGGCTCGGCACATCCACTCGCAACCGGCCCCTGGGCAGCGTCGAGGCGCCGGACAGGCTAGTCTCGGCGTCGTCTATGTCGGCCAGCAGCCGAAGCACTCGCTCGTAATAGACGGCACCATCGGCAGTGACGTTGACTTTGCGAGTCGTGCGGTTAAGCAACTTAACGCGCAACCGTGCCTCCAGCTGCTGTACCAGTTGTGTCACGGTGGTCTTGCTCATATGCAGTGTTTCGGCGGCCTTGGTGAAGCTGCCCGCTTCCACCACTCGAGCAAATGCCTGCATTGCATCAAAACGGTCCATTGCTGCCCCAGCTATCGATCAGATTGTTTGGATTTCACAAACAGTGATAGCTAAGGTTGCTTGTTTATCGCGCAGGCACAAGTCCTTACAGTCTCTCCATCGTTTGTTTCGGGTCAGCTTCGACCCATTGATGGAGGCACCTATGACGCAGCGTGATGTTGTTTTTCCGCCTGGACGCCAGGCGCTTTATGAGCGCAATCGCTATTCGCCGGCTATCAAGTCCAATGGCTTCTTATTCGTGTCGGGGCAAGTCGGCAGTAACGAAGACGGCTCGCCCGAACCCGATCTGGAGGCCCAGGTCCGACTCGCGTTCAACAATCTGAATGCAATCCTGGTCGCTGCCGGTTGCACCTTCGACGATGTGATTGACGTCACCGTCTTCATCGTCGATCCCGAATCAAAGTTCGAGACGATCTGGAAGGTTGTGCCAGAGTTCTGGGGTAACGCGCCGCACCCGACGCTGACCGGCGTCGGCGTCACGTGGCTCTATGGTTACCAGTTCGAGATCAAGGTGATCGCCAAGCTTCCAGAAACCACCAGGGGATGATCTGACCAGCGATTACGTAAGGGACCGGTTTGGGTCGATTAGACCTGTTTGTTCAATCTGCAACCAAGCGAGTGAGAAACCTAGAAACCGTCTGTAACGGCCTCCGCTTCTAGTATCAGGATTTCCGGAGAAAGCACTGAGATCTGACGTATCGCCAGCTCGCCCGTGTTTGCTTTACTTACTTGCCATCACCGAGTTCACCGTCCGCTTTGGCCGTTTTTTGCCTGTCACGACTGACCGACATCGGCCAGAAGCGGACGCTCGATTATTTCCTATGGAAGTGAACGTTAGGCCTATTTCTCTGCCTGGAACATAATTTTGCATGTGGAAATGAGCTGTCCTTACATGGAGCGCCTGCGCATTAGTGATGAAACAGTCACCACTTTCCCCCCTCTTTTTGAACTGATGAGCAAACTTCATGAACCCTTGCCGATTTACCCGTCTAGTCCCCACTCGTTAGCTCGCTTACTGTTCTCCCAACGCCAAATGTCGGGAGATCCAAATGCACAAGCGCACACTCGGAAACAGTTCACTCGAAGTGTCAGCCCTGGGCTTGGGTTGCATGGGCTTGAGCCATGGCTACGGCCCGGCGACGGACACGCAACAAGCCATTGCGTTGATCCGCTCGGCGGTTGACCGAGGCGTCACGTTCTTCGATACCGCCGAGGTTTACGGCCCTTACCTGAACGAGCAAGTGGTGGGTGAGGCATTGGCGCCGGTTCGCGATCAAGTGGTCATCGCCACCAAGTTCGGCTTTACCTTCGGTGCCGACAATAAACAGCAGACTCTCAACAGCCGCCCCGAGCAGATCCGGGTCGCCGTCGAGGGTTCATTGCGCCGACTGAAGACCGATTTCATCGATTTGCTTTACCAGCATCGGGTTGATCCGGACGTGCCTATCGAGGAAGTCGCCGGTGCAGTGAAGGCATTGATTGACGAGGGCAAGGTCAAGCACTTCGGCCTCTCGGAAGCCGGTGCGCAAACCATTCGCCGTGCTCATGCGGTGCAGCCAGTCACGGCGCTGCAAAGCGAATACTCGTTGTGGTGGCGTGAGCCTGAGCAGGAAATTCTGCCGACGCTCAAGGAGCTGGGGATCGGCTTCGTGCCGTTCAGTCCGCTGGGCAAGGGTTTTCTCACCGGCACCGTGTCGGCAGAGGCCACTTACGGCAGCGACGATTTTCGCAGCATCGTGCCCCGCTTCAGCCAGCCGGCGCTGCTAGCGAATCAGGGGCTGGTAGTGTTGATCCGCCAGATCGCGGCGCAGAAGCAGGCCACACCGGCGCAGATCGCGCTGGCCTGGCTGCTCGCCCAGGCACCGTGGATTGTGCCGATTCCCGGGACGACCAAGTTGCATCGCCTGGAAGAAAACCTCGGTGGCGCGGACATCACACTCGACGCGGCCGAACTCAAAGCTATCGATACGGCACTGGCGCAAATCCGCATCGAAGGCGAGCGGTATCCCGAGTCCCTCAAGGCGCGCGTCGGGCGATGAGCAACGATCACGATCCGCTGCGGCGCACGGTCATCGCCGCGCTTGCGAGCGCCCCGCTGCTGTCGCTCGCCGACACGCAAACCGACAGCGAAGCGCCGCGTTCGGGGTCGCGGGTTCTGGTGGCGTACTTTTCGCGCTCCGGCAGTACCCGCGTGGTTGCCGGACTTATCCAGCGCGGACTCGGTGCCGATCTCTTTGAGATCCGTCCGGCCAAAGCCTATCCCGAGGATTATCTGCAAACCGTGGAGCAGGCACGCCAGGAGCGCGACAGTGGCTTCGAGCCCGAGCTGGAAAGCAGAGTTCGCGCACTGGCCGACTACGACACGCTGTATCTCGGCTTCCCGATCTGGGGTGAAACCGCCCCGCCGATCGTGCGTTCGTTTCTAAGCGCCCACGACCTGTCCGGCAAAACCCTCATCCCCTTCAACACCCACGGCGGATACGGATTGGGCAATAGCCGCCGCGTCCTCGAAACACATGCGCCGAAGTCCAGACTGATGGAAGGTTTTGTGATGGAGGGTGAGCAAGAGCGCAAGACCATGGAACGCGTGAATGAATGGTTGAGCGATAGCCACCTCACGCGCTAATCGATTTCTGCACGGGAGTAACACCATGAAAACCCGCACGCTGGGCAATGGCCTGGAAGTTTCCGCTCTGGGCCTCGGCTGCATGAGCATGACCTCGGCTTATGGGCCGGCCGCCGACATACCGAGCATGATCAAGCTGATTCGTTCTGCCCATGATCAAGGCGTCACCTTGTTCGATACCGCCGAGGCGTACGGCCCGTTCGCCAATGAAGAGTTGCTGGGCGAGGCCTTGCAGCCGATCCGCGAGCAGGTGGTCATCGCCACCAAATTCGGCTTCGATATTGACCTGATCACCGGCGCGCGCGGCAGCGGCACCAACAGCCGCCCGGAGCATATCCGCGCCGTGGCAGAGGCGTCGTTGAGACGCTTGCGCACCGATTGCATCGATCTGTTTTATCAGCATCGGGTTGATCCGCAGGTGCCGATCGAGGACGTTGCCGGCACCGTCAAGGATCTGATCGCCGAGGGCAAGGTCAAGCATTTCGGTCTGTCCGAGGCCGGTGTGGAAACGATTCGCCGAGCGCACGCCGTGCAACCGGTAACGGCGGTACAGAGCGAATACTCGCTGTTCTGGCGTGGCCCGGAGCATGAACTGCTTGCTGTGCTGGAAGAGCTGGGCATCGGCTTCGTGCCGTTCAGTCCGCTCGGTGCTGGGTTCTTGACCGGCCAGATCAATGAGCACACGCAGTTTGACGCCAGCGATTTCCGCAACGTCGTCCCGCGTTTTTCCACCGAGGCGCGCAAGGCCAACCTGGCATTGGTCGATGTGGTGAAAGCCGTCGCTGAGCGTAAGCACGCGACACCTGCGCAAGTAGCGCTGGCCTGGTTGCTGGCACAGAAGCCGTGGATCGTGCCGATCCCCGGCACGACCAAACAACATCGGCTGGAAGAGAACATGGGCGCTGTTGCGCTGGCGTTGACCGGTGAGGATCTGCGCGAGATCAACGAGCAGATGGCGCAGATCCAGGTGCACGGTGAACGCCTGCCGGAATCGGCGCTGAAGATGACCGGGCTCTGAGCCGTCCCCCGACTGTCCCGCTTGCGGAGCAGCTTCACTGTCTGACCGGAGTTCATCCGATGAACCGTTTGATCGCGCCACTGATTGCCTTATCGCTCTTGAACGCAGAGGCCCAAGCCGCCAGCGACATCCGCATCACCCAGAATGGCGCTCAGCCCTCGATCAAGGGCGCGGCGGAAAACTTCACCGGCGCGGTACGCGTTGATGGCCTGTTCAAGGGTGATCTGCCGGCGCGCATCGGCGGCGGCACGGTGACCTTCGAGCCCGGTGCGCGCACTGCGTGGCATAGCCATCCGCTGGGACAAACGCTGATCGTCACCGCAGGGGTCGGCTATGTGCAGCAAGAGGGAGGCCCGCGTCAGGAGATCCGTCCGGGCGACATTGTCTGGATTCCGTCGCACATCCGTCACTGGCATGGCGCCACAGCCAGCAATGGGATGACCCATATCGCGATCGCTGAAGCCGAGAACGGCAAGACTGTGACTTGGGCGGATAAAGTCTCCGATGCGCAATACGCCGGTCAATCGCCCGCACAAGACCGGTAAATGAGGTTACGGAATGTGTCGACGCCTCTCGCCCGGCACGTTCGAGGTATGCCACCACAAACCATCAAGCCCCCGTTTCTGCTGCTCGGGGTGAGGTTTTCAGCGGTAATTGAAAAGCCGACTCATGAGTTCTACTCAGGAGTCCTTGCGCAATATCGGGGTTAATCGCCACAACCATCCTCCGTACGATCCAGCGACATCGCAGTGACCAGCAACGGACGGAGCCTTTCACGATGACCACTGACGTACGCAAGACCAGTCCTCTCCCCGCGCTGATGGCGCTGTGTTTAAGCCTTGGGGCGATGTTCAACGTTACCACTCAAACAGCCGAGGCATCGCCAGCCATGACCCGCACGCAAGCCACCGCAGAAACGCTGTCGGGTAAACAACAGGCCATTCCCCTGATCGCCGCGTTCATGGCGACCAGCGACATGCCCAATCTCAACGAGGCGCTCAACCAAGGTCTCGATGCCGGCCTGACCATCAGCGAAACCCGGGAAGTTCTGGTGCAGCTTTACGCCTACGTTGGCTTCCCGCGCAGCCTCAATGCCTTGAACGAACTGATGACGGTGGTGCAAGCGCGCAAACAACGCGGCATCGAGGATGCACCAGGGAGGGAGCCGGGCCGGGGCATTCCAACCGGCGATGATCTGCTGGCGGTCGGCACGGCGAATCAAACGACGATTTCGGGTGGCCTGGTCAAAGGGCCGGTGTTCGAGTTCGCCCCGGTGATCAACCGGTTTCTGCAAACCCACTTGTTCGGCGACATCTTCGAGCGCGACAACCTCGACTGGCAAAGCCGCGAACTGGCGACCGTCGGGGCGCTGGCGGCGACGCCGGGGGTGGAATCGCAATTGCGCTCGCACATGCTGGCGAGCCTGCGCGTGGGGCTTGGCGCGGCACAGTTGCGTCAGGTGATTGAAGTGCTGAAGGCGCACGGCGATGCACAGACTGCCGAACGTGCCAACACTGCGCTGACCCAGGCACTCGCGGCTTCGGGGAAATGATATGAAATGTGCAAAAAGCCTGTTGAGCATCACCCTGCTGTGCCTGTTGGCAGCCTGTGCGAACCAGCCCGATGGCTCTGGCCCATTGCTGATTCAGGCACAAGGCAGCTTCGCCGCAGGTGGAACGATGACCACCGCGCCGGGCACTTTCAACCCGCGCCAGCCGATGTCGCCGGAAGGCCAGACCTACCACGGTGACCACGCCTACGCGTTCTACCAGATCCCGGTCGATGCACGAAAATTGCCCATCATCATGTGGCACGGCGCGGGGCAGTTTTCCAAGACCTGGGAAACCACTGCCGATGGCCGCGAAGGTTTCCAGAACATCTTCGTGCGCCGCCACTACGGCGTGTATCTGATCGATCAGCCACGGCGTGGCGATGCCGGACGCAGCATGGTCGAGGCGACGATCAAGCCCACCCCGGACGAGCAACTCTGGTTCAACCAGTTTCGCATCGGCCTGTGGCCCAACTATTTCAATGGCGTACAGGTTGCCCGGGATGCGCAAACGCGCGACCAGTTCTTCCGCGCGATGACGCCGAACACCGGGCCGTTCGACATGGGCGTGGTCTCCGATGGTGTGTCAGCAGTCTTCGACAAAATCGGCCCCGGCATCCTGTTCACTCACTCGCAGGGTGGCGGGCCGGGTTGGTTGACGGCGATCAAGAACGACAAGGTCAAGGCCATTGTGGCGTTCGAGCCTGGCAGCAGCTTCGTGTTTGCCGAGGGTGAAGTGCCGGCACCGATACCCAGTGCGTTCGACACGGTGCAAGGCGCGGCGGTGCCAATGGAGCAATTCATGGCACTCACGCGCATTCCGATCCTGATCCTCTACGGCGACAACATCCCGGAACAAGCAGTAGACCTGCCCGCACAGGACAGTTGGCGCGCTCGGCTGAAGATGGCCCGGCTATGGCGTGACGCAGTCAATCGGCACGGCGGTGACGTACGGCTGATCCACTTGCCGGAGATCGGCATCAACGGCAATACCCACTTTCCCATGTCGGATCTGAACAACGTGCAGATCGCCGACCTTGTGTCGCAATTCCTCAAAGAAAAACAACTGGATTGACCCGCCCCCCTTTTGCACTGTCGGCCTTTTGAACTGCCGCCCTTTTGATTGCTCAGGAGCTTCACGTGAAAAACATCTTTCTCAAAGCCACCTTCATGTCGGCATTGGTCGGCCTTTCGGCTGGCGAGGCCTTGGCCGCCGATTACAAAAAGAACCCGTTTACGTTGGCTTACGACGGCGCCATTACTAAGAACGAGCCCGGCAAGGTCAACATCCACCCGGTCAGCTACAACCTCAATGGCCTGGACATCGCTGCCAACGTCTACACCCCTGCCAACTACGATGCAAAGAAGGCTTATCCAACGGTGGTGGTAGCGCACCCGAACGGTGGAGTGAAAGAACAGGTGGCCGGTTTGTATGCGCAGCGACTGGCTGAACAAGGCTACATCACCATCACCGCAGATGCCGCGTATCAGGGCGCAAGTGGCGGACAGCCGCGCAGCATCGACAAGCCTGCTTACCGCATTGAGGATATCCACGGCATGGCGGACTTCATCACTCAGTACGCTGGAGTCGATGGCAAACGCTTGGGCTTGCTCGGCATCTGCGGTGGCGGTGGTTACTCGTTGGCCGCTGCGCAAACCGACAAGCGATTCAAGTCGGTGGCGACGATTAGCATGTTCAACTCTGGGCGGGTTCGTCGCAATGGCTACAACGACTCGCAACTGGACACCATCCAGCAACGACTGCAACAGGCTTCCGCTGCCCGCGCTCAGGAAGCGGCCGGCGGCGAGGTCCTTTATTCGGGTGATGCCAACCTCACCGACGAGCAGATCGCCAAACTGCCGTTCGCCTTGTATCGCCAGGGTTACGAGTACTACTGGAAGACCCATGCCCACCCCAACTCGACCTTCAAATACACCACGAGCAGCCTGCTGGATCTGATGCGCTTCGACGCCACCAATCAGATCGAATTGATCAATCAGCCATTGCTGATGATTGCGGGTAGCAAGGCCGACAGCCTGTACATGACCCAGGATGCGTTCCCCAAGGCCACCGGTACCAAGGACAAGGAGTTGTTCATTATCGACGGCGCCACGCACATCGAAACCTACTGGATTCCCAAGTATGTGGACGCTGCACTCGGTAAGTTGACGCCGTTCTATGCAAGAACCTTGTGATTGGTTCGTCGGGGTCGCGCATCCATGCGGAACCTGATTACATAGAATAATCCCGCGCTCCGCATGAGAGGTTCTCATCAATGTCCCGCGCCAATCTCAACGATCTGCAAGCCTTCGTGGTCATTACCCGCGAAGGCAGCTTCACTCGCGCTGCCGCGCAGCTGGGCGTCTCGCAGTCCGCGCTGAGCCACACCATGCGTGCTCTTGAGTCACGGCTCGGCGTTCGACTGCTGACCCGAACCACACGCAGCGTCTCCCCCACCGAGGCCGGTCAACGGTTGTATCAGTCCATGGCGCCGCGGTTCGACGAGATTGAACTTGAACTGGCGGCGGTCAGCGAGTTTCGCGACACCCCTGCCGGCAACGTGCGGATTCAAGCCTCCGAACATGCGGCAAACAACATTCTTTGGCCCAAACTGTTGAAGGTGCTTCCCGCCTACCCGGATATCAAGGTCGAAATCACCGTCGACTACGCCCTTTCCGACATCGTCGCACAGCGCTACGACGCCGGCGTGCGGCTGGGGGATCAGGTGGCCAAAGACATGATCGCCGTGCCAATCGGCCCGTCGTTGCGCATCGCGGTCGTAGGATCTCCCGAGTATTTCAAACAGAGACCAGTTCCCAGGGAACCAGTAGATCTGGCTGCGCACAACTGCATCAATCTGCGCCTGCCCACCCATGGGAGCCTGATGCAGTGGGATTTTGAGAAGAACGGTCACGAACTCAAGGCACGCGTCGAGGGACAATGGACGTTTAACAGCAGCGTGCCGATCCAGCGTGCGGCTGTAGCGGGATGCGGTTTAGGGTTTCTGCCGGAAGATATGGTCGCGAAGGAGCTGGCTGACGGCAGTCTGGTGCGAGTACTTGAGGACTGGTGCCAACCCTTTGCGGGCTACCATCTTTACTATCCGAATCGCCGTGAGCATTCGTCAGCGTTTGGCGTTGTTGTTGATGCACTGCTCTATAAACGCTGAATTGCCAAACAGCACGACGCCTCAGCGTTACAGGAATGAGCAGACCGTCGCGATCCAGAATTCACAAGTTCGCTATCTGCTGCGGGCACGATGTGGGCTTAGTTAACCATCACCTCGTCCAGTGCCTGCTCGAGGGTGCTGACCGTGCGCTCGATATTCTGCAGCTTTTCGAGTCCGAACAGGCCGATGCGGAAGGTCTGGAAGTCCGCCGGCTCGTCGCATTGCAACGGCACTCCGGCGGCGATCTGCAGGCCGTGGTTGGCAAATTTCTTACCGTTCTTGATGTCGGCATCATCGGTGTAGCTCACCACTACGCCAGGGGCCTGAAAGCCGGCTGCGGCCACACTTTTGATGCCTTTGCCGGTCAACATTGCCCGCACCCGATCGCCCAGCGCCTGTTGTTCGCCGCGGACCTTTTCGAAACCGTAGGCTTGCGTCTCTTTCATCACTTCGTTAAATCGCGCGAGGGAATCGCTCGGCATGGTCGCATGGTAGGCATGTCCGCCCTGTTCGTAGGCCTGCATGATCTGAAGCCACTTTTTCAGGTCGCAGGCGAAGCTGCTGCTTTGCGTCTGTTCGATGCGCTCGAGGGCCAAGGAACTGAGCATGACCAGGGCGCAGCAAGGGGAGGCGCTCCAGCCTTTCTGCGGTGCGCTGATCAGCAGGTCGACTGCGCATTTGTGCATATCAACCCAAAGCGTGCCCGAGGCGATGCAGTCCAGCACGAACAGGCCACCCACCGCATGCACGGCGTCGCCGACGGCCCGCAGGTACTCGTCGGGCAGGATAATCCCTGATGAGGTTTCAACGTGGGGGGCGAAGACAATCTGCGGCTTCTGCGCCTGAATGACTGCCAGCACTTCGTCCAGAGGGGGTGGGACGTAGGCAGCCTGGCGACCCGTGTCGACCGGTCGGGCTTTCAGCACCGTGGTGGCCGCCGGGATGTTGCCCATCTCAAGGATCTGGCTCCAGCGATAGCTGAACCAGCCGTTGCGTATCACCAGGCATTGCTGGTCGGTGGCAAACTGTCGCGCCACCGCTTCCATGCCGAATGTGCCGCTGCCCGGAACCACCGCCACAGCCTGGGCGTTGTAGACCTGTTTCAGGGTCTTGGAAATGTTTTTCATCACGCCTTGAAATGACTGCGACATGTGGTTGAGCGAGCGGTCGGTGTAGACCACTGAGTACTCGACCAGCCCCTCGGGATCAATACTGGGATATAGCTTTGACATGGGTGACTCCTTCGGCAGAGATGTCAGTGGTATCGACCCTGCCCTAAGCCTTGGCAAATGACAAGATTGCTCGGGATTGAATTGCGACTTCTGTCGAGCGGCTGGTATCACCTGCGGATTCAACCGGTCGATGCAATGCATCAAGTTCAACTCCAGCCTGCTGATCGAAGACCTGACGAAACAGGCGAACAACCCAATCGACACTGTGATCGGGCATCCCGGCAATCAATGTCTATGCTTTGAACTGTATGCAAACCGCTCCGACCTGTAATCCATAGCGCTGCCCTACCCGCCAACACCAGAAAAACAGACCATGAAACCGATCCCCTCCCTTGCCGTTGTTGCCCTTGCCTCGATCATGGCCGCTATCGGCTTTACGGCCCATGCAGCCGAGGTGCCGCTGGGTAGCCATTCAATGAAGGGTCACATCGTTACGCGGGTGCTGGCCGTTGATCCGGTGAATCATCAGGTCACCATAGAAGACACCAACAAAAGCCCGGTCTCCATCCAGCTCACGGAAAAAGCCAAGACACTGGACAATCTGAAGGTCGGCGACAAGGTCGATATCCACGTTGTTCGCTCGGTTGCGTATGTGCTCGACACGAATGTCGACGCTGCACCAGGGGGCGGCAACGAATCAATGACTGTCCGTGCTACCCAGGACAATCCTGATCCGGGGAGTGAGGCGGTTCGCAAGGTCAAGGTCACTTCAAAGATCACGCACATTGACTTGAAAAAGCATGAAGTGACCTTGCTTCCACCGGAAGGCGAACTGACCGTCCTGAAGGTCGAGGACCCGCAGCTTCAGGCCCGAATGAAGAAGCTCCAGGTGGGTCAGACGATCAACGCCATTTACACCGAGGTCATGAAAATCAAAACCTCACGCTAACGACTTCGCTCCATGTCTTTTTCATCCCCGTACTGCTCCACGCTACGGGAGGCTAAAACAGGGGTGTCTGCTACCCTTACTGGAGTCATTAAAGTCGGCTGTTTTCACTCCCTGACGCTGATCCAGTCCTCTCAAGCCTGTCTGACCACAAGGGATGGGGCGATGCGCACTTCATTACTTTACGCGGTGTCCGCTGTACTGGTTCTAAGTGGATTTTCTTGCCTGGCGCAGACGCCAGCAGCGCCCGCAAACGCTGCCGACACGGCGTCCCTGACGGCCCCGGCGAAAAAAGATGTCGTGTTTACCCAGGAGCAGCTGGATCAAATGCTGGCGCCCATTGCGCTGTACCCGGACCCACTGTTGGCACAGGTATTGATGGCCAGCACCTACCCCGGGGAAATCGCCGAGGCGGTCACCTGGTCCAAAGCCCATCCGGACGCCAAGGGCGATGATGCGGTCAAACAAGTGTCGAGCCAAACCTGGGACCCGAGCGTACAGGCGCTGGTTGCCTTCCCACAGGTCCTGGCAACCCTGGGACAGGACCCCGTCTGGGTACAGCGCCTGGGCGATGCCTTTCTGGCGCAACCCGACGATGTCATGGACGGCGTGCAACGCTTGCGGCATCAGGCGCAGGCAGCAGGCAACCTGCAGAGCAACCAATATCAGAACGTGACGGTTCAGGCTGCACCTGCACCGGCCGCTCAGGCCCCTGCCGCTGCTCCTGCCAGCAGCTCCACTACCATCGTCATCGAACCTGCCGACCCGCAGGTGGTGTACGTCCCCACGTACAATCCGACCACCACCTATGGCACCTGGGCCTACCCTGCTTCGCCGCCCGTTTACTATCCACCGCCCCCCGCTTATTACCCCGGATCGGCCTTGATGGCCGGGCTGGCGTTCGGGACCGGCGTGGCGATCGTCGCCTCGTTGTGGGGCGACTGTGACTGGGACAACAACGACATCGACATCGACGTCGACCGCTACAACAACATCAATCGCAACACCCAGATCAACAGGAACCAGAACAAGTGGCAGCACAACTCCGTCCATCGCGATGGCGTTCCCTATCGGGACAGCAGGAGCCGCGAGCAGTACGGCCGACAACTGGACGGTGCCAATCAACGTGAGGCCTTTCGCGGGGATAATGCCCAACGCGCCCAGGCGCGTGAAAAGGCCCGCAGTTCAATGGACAGGCACGGTATCGAACGAACGGCCACCACTAATCGCCAGGCCCGTGATCAAGCGCGCAGAGCGGAGTCCGCACCTTCGGTCGGTAATCGCATGCAAGCCGGGGCAGACAGACCGAAGGCGTCTGACAGAAGCCAAGGCACCGGCAGAAATATCCGGGAAAATCAGCAGCCCAGACAACAGACCGCTCAGACGGGTCAGCGGCGCCAGGAGTTATCTCAGGCGCGCCAAGGAACGCAAACGCGCCCGACCGCCAGCCCCGGCAGCGCACGCAATAACGCTTTCGCGGGCGCACGATCCCCGTCCCAATCGAACGCCCAGGCCCTCCGTGGTCGAACCAGCCAGGCATCCGCCACGCGCCCCAGTGCTGCGCGATCCGCCGGTCAACAGATCAGCAGACCGTCCAGTCCTCCCGCGCGCCAAAGAGGGGGGGGCCGGCGTTGAAAAACCATCCTCGAGAGAAAGCATTCATGGGCTTGCTACCTCGTATCCTGATGATCAGCAGCCTGGCATGGTCATGCGTGGCGACGGCACAGCAGGCCTTTCCAACCCCGGAAAAGGCTGCTCAGGCGTTCGTCGAAGCACTGGGTACCGAACACGCCGATCAGGCACGCCTGACGCAGTTGCTGGGTGAAGAGTGGCGCAGTTTCATCCCGCGAGGTGGCGTCCAGCGCAGCGACGTGGATGCGTTTTTGAAGCTTTACCGCGAGCAACATGCCATCGAAAAAACCAGTGAGCGCAAAGCGGTCCTGTCGGTCGGCAGTGACCACTGGACACTGCCGATACCCCTGGTAAAAGCCGAAAAGGGTTGGCGCTTCGACATCAAGGCGGGAAGCGCCGAAATCCGTACGCGGCGAATCGGCAGCAACGAACTGGCCGCGGTGCAATCGGCGCTGACCTATCACGACGCCCAGATGGACTATGCGTCAGAGGACCGTGACGGCGACGGCGCCCTCGAATATGCGCAGAAATTCTTCAGCACTCCGGGCAAGCACGACGGACTCTATTGGGCGGACGACGACAGCAGTCAAATCAGCCCGTTGGGGCCGATGTTCGGCAACGCCATCGCCGATGAAGACTGGCATGGTTACCACTTCCGCATCCTCGACGGACAAGGTCCATCGGCACCTGGCGGCGCCTACAGTTACCTCATCGGCGACAAGATGAGCCGCGGCTTTGCCCTCATCGCCTGGCCGGCGAAATACGATGACACCGGGGTGATGAGTTTCATGATCAGCCATGAGGGCCAAGTGTTTGAGAAAGACCTGGGACCCGAGGGTTATAAACTGGCGCAGTCGATGAAGCGGTTTGATCCCGATGACAGCTGGCACGAGGTCACCGCAGATCAGAAGCCGTAACATCGGTGTCATGGAGGAGAAGACCGCGAGTTCTTATGCAAAGTGTCGCGCTTTCGTCGCGTTTGTTCTTCCTCCGTCAGTGCCTGACGAACGAGCGCCCGAGCCGCCCAGGCGGCGGTGTCGAGTGATTCTTCGACGCTCGCGCGACTGATATCGCGCACGGCGATCAAAGCCTCGGTGCCCATGACGATCGACAGGGCCTGCTTCAGTCGTTTACGCGCCCGAGGTGAGAGCACGTCCTTCAGCGAGTCGACAATCGGCTCAATGTAGCTCATGCGCCGGCCCGGCCGCAGGGGCTCGTGGGACTCACTGTCGAGCCACACGGTCATGAACGAACGTTCCATCACGTGCAGGCCGATCTCGTCGTCGATCAAGAGTTTGTTCAACGCGTTCGCCGCCAGACCGATGCCCTTTACCGGATCATCTCCCTGCCGCCAGATGCTCTCCAGCGGCGTCATTTCACGATCGGTCGCCGTTTCGCTTATCAACGCCTCAGACGAAGGAAAGTAGCGATACGCCGTGGCGCGCGACACCATCGCGCGCTCGGCCACTTGCGCAACAGTTGGGTTATGGCCCTCGTCGCGCAATGCGGCGGCGGCATCGATAAGTGCCTGGCGCGTTCGGCCCCGCTGGTTGGCGCGGCCCTGATCGCCATCATGGATAGACGGGCTTGACTTCGAGCTTGTCATGGGATAAATGAGATCCTGTCTTGTAATGAGACTCAAGTCTCATGATAGACGATTTCTCAGCAACTGAGCGCGCCTCAGGGCGCATGAGGTGAATGCCATGAATCACACACCCCGTTCGCGGACCTGGTTTCGGCTCGCTGCCCTCTACTTTGCCATTGGCGTCGTGTTGGGCGTGGCGATGGGCGCTTCCGGCGACCACTCGCTCTTCGCGGTACATGCCCATGTCAATCTGTTGGGATGGGTATCGATGGCACTGTTCGGACTCATCGGCACTGCGCACCCGTCGATCACCGAAGGGCGCACTGCTGCTGCACAGTTCTGGACGTACAACGTTGGCGTCCCGGTGATGCTCGGCGCACTGACGCTGCGCCTCAAGGGCTTCCCATCCGTCGAGCCATTGATTGCCGTCGCATCAATCCTCATTGGCTGCAGCGTCCTGCTTTTTGTGTGGCTGGTGTTTTCGCGCATCGGTATGACGGCCGAGCGCTTGAGCAGCGCGACACGCGAATCGCGCCTGTCATAACGCGCAAAACCAGTAGCAGCGTTTGGGCAGCGTATCGGTGCGGGGGTGAGATCTGCTTCGGATCGATTGCTGCCCTTCGCCAGCAAACCTCAAGGGTGCGGAACACGGAGGCCGTTCGCTATTTAAGCAGCGGCTCCCTAGAACTTTTCCCTATTTATCTGTCTATGTGGATAGGCATATCCACTCGGCAAGCGCGAACCCGCAGGCTTCCCGCAGGCAGATGGCCACACGTCCGATTGTCAATCAGAGGTTGTCTTCGCTCATGAAATTCCATGACCCACGAATGATGCTCTTCGGCCTGTTCGCGCTCGCGGCAGTGGGCTCGGCATCAGCAACTCAGATGAAGACCTCAACCCCTGTTTTCGCAACTGAAGTCTCAGTCGTTCAGGCGCCTGTCCAGGCCGCCGGCAACCCATGGCCGACCTTGGCCAGTATGGCCGGCAAGCAGCCAGGGCCGTTGCTTGCCCATGACGACCGATACTGGCGTGACGACCGTTGGCATGATCGTAGAGACGATTGGCGCCGAGACGACTGGCGTAGAGAGCAGTGGCGTAGAGAGCAAGCCCGCCGAGAAGCTGAACGCCATCGTTATTGGGAGCGCCACCATGATCGGGATGATCGGGCCATGCGGTACCGCTACGAGGACGATCGCCGCTACTATCGTCGCTAGTGCGAAGCCATGGGATCAACCCGCCTGCAACACTCCTTCTGCTGAAACAGAATTTAGTTGCGTTGCATCGACCGGTTGAATTCGTACATACCCTGGACCGAATTCAAGCCAGCAGCTCGGTGATCCACCGGGCCTGCCGGGCGATGTCTTGCACCTTCTCCTCGGGCACGGCCTGCCGCGCACGGGCGAACTGGGACAGGGTCTTCTGCTTCTCGCGCAGCATGCGCTGCCACTTGATCAGGAACGCCGGGCTGCGTGCCTGCATCTGCAGCGGGCCGAAGTACAGCTCCTCGGCGGTGTACATCACCGGCCCGGCGCGCTCGGCGACGATGATTTCGTAGTCGAAGCGATTTTCCCGCAGCAGTTCCTCACAGAGGATGCGGTAGCCATTTTCCATCAGCCATTGGCGCAGTGGCTGCTCGCCGCCGTTGGGTTGCAGAATCAGGCGTTCCTGGCCGCTCAGGCGCGCCTTGCCGCTGTCGAGGATGTCGCGGATAGTCTCGCCGCCCATGCCGCAGATGCTGATCGCCGTAATCCCGTCTCCCGGCTCGATCGCCGCCAGACCGTTGGCCAGGCGCACGGTGATCCGCTGGTCCAGGCCGTTCTCGCGCACGGTGCGTTCGGCCGAGTGGAACGGCGTCATTGCCACCTCGCCGGCCACCGCCGCCGTGATGGCGCCACGGCGCATCAACGCCACCGGCAGGTAGCCGTGATCCGAGCCGATATCGGCCAGGCGAGCACCTGCTGGCACATGCGCCGCCACGCGCTCCAGGCGCATGGACAATGTGTGTTCGTTCAACCGCAGTTCCTTTTTCAGTGTCCGCATCAGGTCGATATCAGCAGGCTGCGAAAGGCACAAGCACCTGGGATATTGCCGTACCCAGTGTGAGAAATCCCCCATAAATGGGTCGTATTACCCGCATCCTGTTTCAACTTCTTCGATGGAGAACTGACCCACAGAATCAGGCTGCCCCGCTGGCGGGGAATTATAGGCTGTTTAGTTTTTTGGCATAGAGAATGCTGGGAGTTCACTAGCGCATTAATCGAGAGTTTGAAGCTGTTTTTCCACTGGAAAAACAGCTTTCCCGGGGGCACTCCTTATACATGCAACCGTTGCCTTGAAAAACACCTGCGCCGCAGATCAGGCGAGCAATGCCAGACCTTCTGAGGAGTCACTTTCATGCGCATCGAGCCGCTAATCCTCACGCTGGTACTCATTCTTTTCATTTTTGCGATAGGGGCAGCCTGGAGTCTTATCAGCTTGTTCAGCAGTTAAGAGTCCGTGGGAAGCATTCATCACGTTTGACGCAGTTTCAAAGGTTGATCTGGCCCTGATTGGCGCACAAAGAGCCCAGCCCGAGCAGCAGGGCCGAACGCTTGGGTTTCAGATACGACTCGATCCGCGTCAGGGTGCAAGGCGCCAGGGCTTGCAATGCCGCAGGAAGCGGTTCCTGGACAAACAGCAGGCCCGGCGTATGGGCTACGCTGCTGGCCTGCGACTCGGTGATCGAACTGACGGGCCGCCCCATGTAATAGACCAGGCGAATGTCCGCAGATCCCAAGCTATAGGTCGGGAAGTTTGGGTATGCGTCGGTGGCGGCCTTTATCTGCGGAAATCCATCGATCCGATGGGCGAACACCCGCCCTTCAAGACCCAAGTAGAACAGCGTGTATCCCGCCAGTACCACGGCAGGAACAATTCGCAGACTCCAGCGCTGCCAAGGGTGACGGGCCTGGGTCAGCAGTTGGCTCCAGTGCCAGGCCAACAGCAGGGCAATGGCCGGGTAGATAGGCAACAGGTACTTGGCGTGCTTTTCGGTGAACAGCGAGAACAGCAGCAGCGGCACCAGAATGCAACACAGCAACAGGGTCAGCTGCGGGCTCAGACGGATGGCGCGCCAGAGTTGCCGCGGCCGCACCAGTAATATCAGCCAGAAGGGAAAGAAATCCCCACCCAGATACAACAGATAGGCATACCAGGCTTCTGCCCCCTGGCCATGGATTTTCTTGACGATGTCTTCGTTGAGGATGGCCGACCAGATGCCCCAGCCCTCCTGCATGGACACAGCCAGATACCAGGAAGTCCCGACCAGCACCGCAAGCATCCAGCCCCAGCCGTCACAGAGAAAAGCGCGAGCCAGACGATCGCGGCTGATCAACGCATAGACCAGTATCGGTGCGGTCACCCACAACAGGCAGACCGGTCCCTTGGTCAGCAAGGCACAGCCGAGCAGCCCGTAACTGAGCCAGACCCAGACGCGACCGCCTTGCTCAAACAGAAAGCGCCATGCGCAAAAGAGCGCCAGCAGGCACAGGCCGGTCAAAGGCATTTCTATTTCTGCCCGGCGGGCAAACAGGCTGAACCCGGCATTCGCCGCCAGGAACACCACAGCCAGCAGCGCCACTTGTCGCCCGGCGAATGCACAAGCCTGGCGATACAAGGTCAGACAACACAGCGTCGCAAACAGCGCCGAAGGCAGGCGCACGCTCCATTCGGAGAGGCTGCCCAGCAGTGACGTGCTGACCAGGGCCAGCCAATAGAACAGCGGCGGTTTAGACAGGTACAGCTCGCCGTTCATGTACGGCAGCAGCCATTGGCCGGCCTCGTGCATTTCCCGTGTCGTAACGGCGCGCCGGGCTTCATTGACGCTCATGAACGGCAAACTTCCCAGTCCCCAGTAAAACAACAACAGGAGCAACACCGCCACGCCCAGGGTTGGCCAGTCCAGCGCGCGCCGCGCGGTTTGCATCGGCAGGAATGCCTCGCCTTCTTTACTCATACACGCCTTACTCCTTCCCCAAAATGCACGAAAATACGTGAGTCTGCCCAACGGGTCAGCTCATCGTGTTTTCGTGAACGAATAACAACGCATTGCGCCTTCACGTAAGTTCCCGCTGGTTTCCAACGGAACACGAAGTGTAGCCAAGGCTGTAGAAAAGTTAACGTACGCTAATCACTGTCTAGTCCAAAAATGGGTTTACACCTGTTTCACCCCAACACCTGATACTTCCAGGGTGTTTCACCCCATTTTCAGTTCAACAATCAGCCCGTTTTTTTAAATAAAAAAAGGGAGGGCATTCATGCCCTCCCCTCTGCTTTTCACGCGTCTGCGACAGTACTGATCAGGACCTCAAGTGGCGAGAATGAAGTCTGCGGCAGTGACGGTTGTTGCATCGGCCACACCGACCAGGCGGATGGAATCAGCTATTCCTGGGGCGCTGATCAAGGTATCCGCACCGACATCGGTGATGACGACGGTGCCGGCAAAGGTCGCAGCCGTGACGCCGAACGCGGAAATATCGAGCAGGTCCTGCCCTCCCACCGCGTTGGCATCGAAGCCGATGATCTGATCGACCCCGAAGCCCGATGCGAACATGAAGATATCGTTGCCACTGCTGGCAACCATCACGTCGTTGCCGGCACCGCCAGTGACCGTATTGTTGCCAATACCGCCATCGATAACGTCATTGCCGGCACCACCCAACAATGTGTCGTTACCGTCACCCCCGAGCAGCGAGTCGTTGCCTGCCCCGCCATTCAGTGTGTCGTTGCCGCCGTTGCCGGTGAGGATGTCGTTGCCGCCGCCACCATTGAGGGTGTCATTACCCACCCCGCCGGTGATGGCGTTATTCAACCCGTTACCGTTGCCGACGAAGTTGCCGGCTCCGGAGTAGGTCAGATTCTCGACATCAGCGCCCAGCGTGTAGCTGGCCAGCGAAGTCTGCACGGTGTCCGTACCGGCACCCGCCACCTCGACCACCACGTCTGCGGCTGAATCGACAACGTAGGTATCGTTGCCGGCTCCCCCCACCAACCGGTCAGCACCTGCACCGCCATCGAGGAAGTCGTTACCCACCCCGCCGGTGATGGTGTTGGCCAGCGCGTTACCGGTACCGGTGAAGTTACCGGCGCCCGTATAGGTCAGGTTCTCGACGTTGGCACCGAGCAGGTAGTTCGTCAGGCTGGTTTGCACCAGATCGGTACCACCACCCAGCGCCTCGGTGACGGAGTCACCGACGTTGTCGACCACAAAGGTGTCGTTGCCGGCACCGCCGTTCATGGCATCCGCGCCGAGCCCACCGTTGAGGGTGTCGTTGCCGTCCTCGCCATTGAGGACGTCGTTGTCGTCTCCGCCGTTGAGGATGTCGTTGCCAGTGCCGCCAAACAACTGGTCGCTACCGGCCAGGCCATTCAGCGTATCGTTCCCGCCCAGGCCAGACAGCACATCGTTACCCGCGGTGCCGGTGAGGGTGTTCGCCAAAGCGTTGCCCTGCAGTACCACGCCCTGTATCACCACCGCCGCCGTCGCCGCCGAGGTCACCGACTCCAGCGTGCCGAAGCCATCGGTGTAGCGCACGATCACTCGCAGTTGCAGATTGACCTGCGCCGCACCAGGGGTGAAGGTCGCAGCAGTCGCGCCGTTGATGTTAGTGAAGGACGTACCGACACCTTGCTGCCACTGGAAGCTGAAGGTGCCCAGCCCATCGGCATCGGCAATCCCGGCCGTCAGCGCGGTCAGCACCTGCCCTTGATCCGGTGTCGTATCGCTGATCAGCAACACGCCTGTCGGTGCATCGTTGACGTTGGCCACCGGCCCCAGGACGTTGGATGAAACGCTTTCGGCCGCACCGAAGTCATCCACGTAACTGACCACCACGCGCACTGCCTGGCCGACCTGAGCCTGGCCAAGCGCGAACGTGCTGCCGGTAGCGCCGGCGATGTTGACGAAGCCAGGCCCGTTGTTCGCCTGCCATTGGTAGGTGAACTGCGGATTGCTGAGGCCATCAATGTCGATGATGCTCGCCGGGTTAGCCGTCAACACCTGGTTCTGCACTGCAAGCCCGGTTACGGTCGGCCCTGCAGTCGGTGCATCGTTGACGTTGTCCACCGGCCCGAGGATGTTGGACGAAACGCTTTCGGCTACACCGAAGTTATCCACGTAACCCATCACCACGCGCACTTCCTGGCCGACCTGAGCCTGGCCAAGCGCGAACGTGCTACCGGTAGCGCCGGCGATGTTGACGAAGCCAAGCCCGTCGTTCGCCTGCCACTGGTAGGTGAACTGCGTAGTACTCACGCCATCGAGGTCGACGATGGTCGACGGGTCAGCGGTCAACACCTGGTTCTGCACTGCAAGCCCGAGAACGGTCGGCCCTTCGGTCGGTGTACTGTTCCCGGACGACTCGACGATCTCCAGCGTGCCCTTGGCATCCTGATACACCGCACGGACGCGGATGTTCAGCCCCGCCACATCGTCCGCCACCCGGTAGGTGGCGCCGATCGCCCGCGATACCTCGCCAGCGGCGACAAAGGTGATGTCTTCAAAGACGCCCGATCCAGGAATGTTTTCGACCTGCCAGTAGTAAGCCACTCCGCCGGTCACAGCACCGGTCGGATTGGCCACACTCTGGTTGTCCGCGTCGCGTACCGCCGAATCACTGACACGCAGCAACTGGCCGGCCACAGGCGTTTCATCACGCACACCGGTGGCAGCATCGAGGATTGCCAGATGACCCAATGGGTCGTTGTTTTGGGCGGTCCCCACTCCGGACGGCAGCGCACCGTCAGCGAACTGCAGACGCTCGATGCCCGTCAGACGATCGACGCCATCACGCCCTGCCACCGAGTCGGTCACGATGACCGTGTTGCCATCGATCTCGATACCGTATTCGCCCAAATTACCGGTGAACAACGCGGTGTCGAAGCTGTTATCGCCGCTCTTAATCTCCCGCACAATGACCAGCTGGCCCGGGTTGTAAGTACCGTTCAGCATGAACGGCACCATCGGCTCCATGCTGTCGAACGTGGCGATTTCCGGGCCAGTGCCATCAGCGTTCGCCCGTACGCTGATGCGCACGTTCAGCCACTTGTCACCATCGATGATGTCGTCACCACCGCGACCTTCGATCAGGTCGCTACCGCTACCGCCGAGGATGATGTTGCCGCCGTCGTAGAACGTCGCTCCGGCTGGCAGCAAATCAGCCAGGCCGTTGATCAGGTTGATGTTGGTCAACACACTGCCGGTTGCACCCGCAGTGGGCAGCGATGTGGCATCTTCGCTATCACCGCGCAGGAAGTCACCGTGCGATGAACCCGACAGACCTTCCACGATGTCGAAGCGCACCAGCGCTGAAGCACCCGAACCCGGCACCGGTGGAACATCGAAAAAGCGGTCGCTGTAATCGATGGTCACGCCCTGGGCGAGGTCCTTGAAGGTTGCCCAGTCATAGCCGGAGCCGCCGATATAGCGGTCACCCATGCCAAGACTGCCGACCATGATGTCGTCGCCGCCTTCGGCATTGAACTTGTCGTTCTCGTTGCCGCCGATGAACACATCGTTGCCGATCACCGGGTCATTGCCAGCCGGGTCGAAGTTGTCGCCAGGTGCACCGTCCGAAGTGCCCTTCTCGATCCAGTCGTCGCCTTCGTTACCCATGTCCTGTTCGTTGGCTTTGCTGCCCAGGATGAAGTCGTTGCCCTGGCCACCAATGGCCTCGGAAGCGTCTTCACCGGTGATGATGAAGTCATTGCCGAACCCGCCAATGATCAGGTTGACGCCGTTGCCTCCATGCAGCACGTCGTTGCCGTCGCCACCCTGGATGTTATCGTCGCCACCGAGGTCGGTGATGATGTCGTCGCCGGCGCCACCGCGCAGTTGGTCGTTGCCGTTACCGCCTTCGATGCGATCGTTGCCGGCATCCCCCCAGACCGTGTCATCGCCACCACCCGAGACAAGGATGTCTGCGCCGTTGGTGCCACCCATCACGATGTGCTCGTCACCCGAGTACCGGATGTAGTTGGCGTCCGGCCCCGCGGTCAGCGGATTGTCGCGGAACACCACCTGATCGTTGTTATCGGAAAGCGGATCGGCGTTGCCCAGGCCATCGTTGTACTGCTTGCTCTGGTCCCTTTCCAGATAGAACGCAGGGTCCGAGAACACCAGGCCCGGCAAGTGCGTGGCCGAGGTGTTGGCCATGATCAACTTGGCGAACGAGTTGCTTTCCAGTTCGGCGTTCATCGACAGACCAGCGGTACGTTCCAGGTAGTAGAAGCGGTCACCGTCCTGCAGTTTTTCCAGCTGGTTCTCGAACACGAAGTTGAAGGTCGTGCCGAGCATGCCGCCAAACGGAGTTTTCTCTTCGGCCAGGCCGCCGATCCAGAGGTCGATGGCATCGACGCCCGTGATCGTCACTCCCTTCAGATCGTCGGCAGTCCCCATCACCCCATCCTTGCCGGCGCGCGTTACGTTGGCCCAGGTACCGCTGCCGTTGAGGAAGTCCAAGCGGTCAGACGGCGCATCAGCACCACCAAATACCAGCGCCATGGCTGCAGCGCGTTTTTCTGCCAGCGTGTCCGCCGCCGTGATCGTCTCATGCGTGCCATAGGCCGCGATGAAGTTGATCAACGACTCCGGATGTTTGAGATGCTGCACCAGGTCGACCCAGCTGCTGTACGGCTTGAGTTGGGTATCACCGGTTTGGCTGAAGATGTCGCGGCGGATCGCATTGAGCGAGGGAATCCCCACGTCACGGCCACGGGCGAGGTTGAGCGCCGGCAGGTCGAGCGGCAGACCCAGCAGGTTATTGCGCAGCGCCTCAGTGACGAACTCGTCGATTTCGTTACCGGCCTGGCGAGTCACCCCACGAATAATCGCACTGGTCGCATCCTCTGGCGTCACCCCACTGGCGGCGTACGCCAACGGGTTGAGGAACGCCGCGATCAAGCCGATTTGCTGATTCGGATCACCGTTGTTCGGATCGCCAATCACGTTGAAATTGGCGTCGAAGCGATCGACGGTCTCGGTCAGCATCGAGTGGCCAAACCGGTACACGGTGTGGGCGAACTCGGCGACGATCGAGGCATCGAGGTCGACGTCATAGACTTGGGTCGGTGCGAAGAACAGGTCGACCCTGGGCTGGATGGTCCGCGCAAACTCCTCGAACACCAGGTGCTGATACTGCATCTCGGTGCCGAACTTGGCAGCCTGGAACAAGCGCTCGCCATTCCACACCAGCGCATCGATCTCAGCCTGGTTGACCGGCAAAGCACTCACCGGGTTGAGCAGCCATTCGTTGAGGAAGGCCACGTCATGCGAATCGAGCACGGTGTCCTTGGTCTGTGCGACCAGCCGATTGTGCTCGGAGTGGAAGATCGCATGCACCGCGGTCAGGCCGATGTTCTCGTTGACCCGGCCGTCGCCAGCGATGTAGTGAGCGTCGAGCAGTTCGTTGTCATAGGTCAGGTTGTTGCCGCCTGGGCCCGCTGGCTGCGCATTGCCGACATCAGTGTCAGTGTCCGCCTGCAGAACCCCGCCGACGATGACCGGCGCTGCATTGTTGTTGATGTCGACGAGGAACTGGTGACCGGTGCGCACCGCATTGGTCAGGCTAATGGGAGACAGCGGATTGCCTTCGACAAGGACATCATCAGCCGTGCCACCCAGACCGTCCGCACCCTTCATCACGACCATCGGGAAGCCGTTCGGCCCCTTGATGAAATTGCCGTAGGCGTCAGTCGCCAACAACGGGGCGTTGCCGACGTCGGCATCGGTAAGGTGGATACCCAGGATGTCGTTGGCCTGCGCCTTGACCACCTTCCAGGTCGCCATGCCACCGATTTCGGTGTCGTCCGCGGTGCCATACTTGCCATCCAATCCCAGGTCAACGTTAGTGATCAGCCTGCCGGTCGCGATGGGGCCGTTGTCGGTCAGCTCATAACCGCGCAGGAAAACCTGGTGCGACGGGTGCGAGCTGTAGGTCTGGTTTTGATCCACAAACGGCGAGGTGGTGTTGGTGTGCTCATGGATGTCGTCGGCCGTGCCGAGAACACCATCCGCCCCTGGCAGGTTGGTCGCGCGGGTCAGCACCATGAAGTTGGCGTTGCCGCCTTCCACATACAGCGGATCATCCGGTTGCAGCGGGATGAAAATGGTGCCCGAACCGCCTTTGGTCACCAGGTCCAGACCGTGATCGAAGAACTGCCCGAAGAAGGTCATCCAGGCGTTGAACGGCGCGGACAACCCCGCATCCGCCGTGGTGTTCTCGAACAGGTACACATCGTGGTCGTCGTCAGTACCGAACTGACCATCCATGCCCGGGCTGGCGACTATCCGTACGCCATCCTTAAGCACGTCGTCGTTACCCACCTCGCCGAAGTTGAGCACACCATCCGCACCCGGGTCGTAAGCCGTGGCATAGGCCGCCGGGTTATTCGACGTCTGGTCGACGATCAGATTACTGATGGTGCGCGGCTGCGAGTCAAACACAGAGCCGCTGGTCTGCTGATACGACGATCCCGGAATGGCCGGCGAGCCGGGGCCAAAGAATCCGGCAGGTGCACCTTCCGCCGGATTGAAGACCGGAGTGCTCAAACGCGGGAAGGTGTTATCGGCGGCACCAAACTCGGTGTTGTTAATGCCGTTGAGGTTCATCAGGTTGTTGTTCGAGCCATCGACCGCACGCAGGCCCAAGGGTGCGCGGATATTCGGGATCAGCGAGAGGATGTCCTGACCGGCCGCGTCTGCCTCGGCAATCTTGATTTGATCAAGAATGAAGTTGAGGTCGGAGCGGACCATGTGAAGGCCCTCGCCACCCGCCGTGGCATCGACGACAGGTGTCGGCGCCGTCGGCACAACCGGCGCGCCGGGAACCACCACGGCCGTCGGCTGCGAGAACACTATTTCAGTCGTGCCATGACCATCCTGGTAGATCGCCTTGACCCGCAGTGACAGCCCGGCAAGGTCCGGGGAGACCTTGAACGAGGTGCCGTCGGCACTTTGGAACGCCAGGTCGCCGGCCGGCAACAGGATGATGTCCTCGAATACGCCGGTGCCTGGATTTGCCTCGAACTGCCAATAGTAGGAAACCGAGGTGTTGTTGACCGTACCCTGCAGATTACCCACCGCGATGTTGTTGGCATCGCGCACACCAGCCATGCTCACCGTCAGTGTGTCGCCCACGGTGATCGCGCCGCCGTTTCCGTCCGTGACGGTCGGCCTGCCCACCGGTTGTGCGTTCAGCCCCGTCACCAGCACTTGCTGGGTATCGGCGAATTGCAGGCGTTCGATATGCAGCAAGGTATCGGTGCCGTCGCGGCCCGCTACGGTATCGGCCACCGTCCAGACATCGTCCGCCACATTGAGCGTGCCGCGGGTGTCACGTGTCACCGTATACTCGGACTGGAGCCCGGAGAAAATGGCGGTGTCGAAGGCCGCCCCGCCCGTCGAGGTGCCGGACATGATTTCCCGCACGGCCTTGAGCTGACCCGGGTTATACGTGCGGTCCAGCATCAGCGGGATCATATCGACCATGCTGTCGAAGGAGGCGATCTCGGGACCGGTATGGTTGACGTCGTCGGCGGCATACACCGCAATTCTGACGTTGATCCATTTGTCGCCATCGATCAGATCATCGCCCCCCCGGCCCTCGATCAGGTCACTGCCATTGCCACCGAGGATGATGTTGCCCGTGGCAAAGCCGGTGGTCGGCAAACCGGCATCGGCCAGAAACTGCTCCAGTCCGTGGATCAACGCCACATTGGTCAGCGCACCGCCCGTGGCACCACCGTGGTTGACGATAGTGACCGCATCAACATCATCGCCTTTGAGCACATCGCCGTATTTCGAACCGGACAAGCCTTCGACCTCGGCAAAACGGTCGAGAATCGAGGCCGGCGAGGCGCCGACCGGATTGAACACCCCGGCGTTCTGGTTTGGCGCATTGCCGTGTGGCTGCGCCAGCGCGGCCAAGGACAGATCAACGGTCACACCAACCCTGTCATTCTTGTAGGTCACCCAGTCGAAACCGGACATACCGTCCATCTTGTCCTGGGCATCGCTGCCGACAAAGATGTCATCGCCACCCTCGCCGATCATTTCATCGAAGCCACCACCACCGACAAAGATATCGTTGCCGACCACATCGTCATTGAGCAACGGCGAGAAGTTATCGCCAGGCGCACCGTCCTGCGTGCCCTTCTCGATCCAGTCATCACCTTCGTTGCCGGTAGGTGGCAGGTTGGTCTTGGCGCCGAGGATGAAATCGTCACCCTGACCGCCGAAGGTCGTGGTGATGTCTTCGGTGGTGACGATGAAATCCTGGCCATCGCCCCCCAGAATCAGGTTGCCTGCAACCAGCATGCTACCGGCCACGATCACGTCGTTACCGGCATTACCTTCCAGACGGTTGTCGCCGAACGAGTCGGTGATGATGTCATCGCCCGCGCCACCCAGTACCGCATCGTTCCCGGCGCCGCCTTCGAGGCGATCGTTACCGCCGTCGCCGTAAAGGGTGTCATCGCCGTCACCGGAGATGATGATGTCATTGCCGGCCGTGCCGCCCAGGACAACATGGTCTTCACCGGTGTATTGCAGATAGTTACTGTCTGCACCCACGGTGTCGGGGTTGTCGCGGATCACCAGCGGCACGATTTCCACGCCGTTGATCATGATGCCGCCCGTCGGATCGGCTTTGCCGTCCACGCCAAGGTTAGTGAACTGATTGGCCTGATTCACTTCGAGGCTGAACGTCGGTGTCAGGAACACGGTGTTCGACAGGTGGGTGACATCGGTGTTGAGCATGATCAGCTTGGCAAAGGAGTTGTTCTCCAACTCGGTGCCGAAGTGCAGTCCCGCGGTACGCGACAGGTAGTAGAAACGGTCGCCGTTCTGCAACGCCTCCAACTGGGTTTCAAACACGAAGTTGAACGTCGAGCCGAGCATGCCGCCGAACGGCATTTTCTGCTCGGCGAGGCCACCGACCCAGAAGTCGATGTCGTCCACACCGGTGGTGGTGACGCCGTTGACCATGGCGTAGATGCCCGAACTGTTAAGAAAGTCCAGACGATCCGCTTGAGTGGCGGTAAAGGTACGCTCATCGGCAGTGCCAGCGTTGATCACCGCGCTGCCGCCGAACACCAGGGCAGCGGCAATCGCACGCATCTCCACCAGCGTATCCACATCGGCCGCAGTCAATGCCCCGTGGGTGCCGAAGGCGGCGATGAAGTTGACCAGGGATTCGGGGTGCTTGAGGTGGTCCGCAAAGTCAGCCCAACTGATGTACGCCTTGAGTTGGCTGTCGCCGGTG